>Ga0208195_1000016_pt1 | contig 236869 bp, 231 predicted proteins | sample AD_UKC077_MetaG_FD_184441 | JGI IMG/M metagenome (GOLD analysis project Ga0208195, IMG submission 184441) | Active sludge microbial communities of municipal wastewater-treating anaerobic digesters from USA - AD_UKC077_MetaG (SPAdes) (version 2) | ecosystem: Engineered > Bioreactor > Anaerobic...
TTCGCGTTTGGTTCGCGGACTCATCGTCACGGCTCCCAGAGAAGGTCTCTCTCCCGGTAACATGAATTATGAGTCAACGACCACTATGCATCGTCACCTCCGGTAACATTTATTGTGAGGCAATTCGCATAGCGTCCCGGCGCTTGCGACCCGCATCCGGTTTCCTGTATAGTACGCGGGACATGAGCCTCGAGATCCAGATCCTGATTGCCCTGTTCCTCGATCTTCTTTTCGGGGATCCCCGCGGGTTCCCCCACCCGGCGAGAATGATGCGGCGATTTGCCCTCGCGCTGGAACCTTCGCTTCGCAGGACGATCAGGTCTCCCCGTGAGGCCGGGCTGCTGGCGGCGGTGATGGTCATCGGTCTCTCGGGCCTTTCGGCCTGGGGGCTCCTGAAGCTCGCGGCGTCGGTTCATCCCTGGGCGCACACGGTCCTGTCGATCTGGATCTTCTACACGGCCCTCTCCGCGCGGCCTCTGGCGGACCAGGCTGCCGAGGTCTGCCGCTCCCTCGAGGTGGGAAACCTTCCCCTGGCGCGCAAGCGCGTCTCGGAAATGGTCCGGCGTGACACGGACCGCATGGACCGCGAGGAGGCCGCCCGGGCCGCCATCGAGAGCGTGGCCCGCCACGGTGTCGACGGGGTCATGGCCCCTCTTCTCTGCGCCTTTCTCTTCGGTCCCCTGGGCGTTATCCTCTACAAGTCCACCGACGCCCTCGACGCGGCCTTCGGGCACAAGAACGGGCAGTATTACGATTTTGGACGCTTCTCCGCCTGGCTCGACCGACTGGCCAACTGGCTGCCGGCGAGGGTGACCGTGCTGTTCATGGCGCTGGCGGCGATGCTTCTCGGCATGCGGCCTCTGGCGGCCCTGCGGGTGAGCCGTCGCGACGGCGGGGTACAGGAAAACACCAACGCGGCCCTTCCCGAAGCGGCCATGGCGGGGGCGCTGGGGATTCAACTGGGGGGGCCGGTGTTTCGCGGCGGTTCCTTCGACCCCCAGCCCTTCATGGGGGACCCCCTTCAGCGGCTCGAGCCCGGGCACATCCGGCAGGCCAGCGCCGTGCTGTACGCCATGACGATCCTGGCCGCCGCGATCTTCGCCCTGCTCCACAGGGGGGCGACCGCAATCCTGAAGTAAGGCCGGGCGCAGGGCGATCGACCCCGGTTCGCGGCAGGGGGAAGCCGGGTTTTTTCTCGGCCATTCGCCGTTTGTCTTGCGCCCCGGGCAACGGGTATACGGGTGATCCCATCATGATCGACTGCCCCCGGATCGTCATCGGCGGAACGGGAAGCGGGGCCGGGAAGACCTCCCTGGCCCTCGGCCTCGTCGCAGCGCTGCGCCGGCGGGGATCGCGGGTCCAGGCCTTCAAGGTCGGCCCCGATTTCCTCGACCCCTCGTACCTCTCCATCGCCTCGGGGAGACCCTGCTACAACCTCGACGGCTGGATGATGGGGCGCGACTACGTCGAAAAGCTCGTGGCGCGCGTGACGGCCGATGTCGACATCGCGGTCATCGAAGGCGTCATGGGTCTCTTCGACGGGGCGGGCCACGACAGCCTCGAGGGAAGCACGGCGGAGATCGCCGCCTGGCTAAGGGCCCCCGTGCTCCTCGTCGCCGATGTCTACGGAATGGCGAGAAGCCTCGCCGCTGTCGTGAAGGGCTTCGCGACCTTCGAGCGCAAGGTGAGGGTAGCGGGCATCATCGCCAACCGATGCGGCTCCGTGCGGCACGGGATCATGCTGGCCGAGACGCTGAGGGCCTCCCGACTGCCTCCCCTGGTGGCGGCGGTCCCCCGGGGGGCGCTGCCGGCGCTGCCGGAGAGACGCCTGGGCCTCGTGACGGCCGATTCGAGAAACCTCACGCCGCAGGCGCTGGATGAGTTGGCCGGCGTCTTCGAGCACTATTCAACGCTGGGCGAGATCGTCCACATGGCCCGCAGCGCGCCCCTCCTGTACGTGGAAGCCGACCGGCGTGCCGGGCAGCCGGCCGGAGTGCGCCTCGGCGTAGCCCGCGACGCGGCGTTTCATTTCTACTACCGGGATGTTCTCGATGCCCTGGAAGACGGGGGATGCGCCCTCGTCCCGTTTTCGCCCGTCGCCGACAAGACCATCCCTGAAGGTCTCGACGCCCTCTACCTCGGCGGCGGCTATCCCGAGGAACTTGCGGCGGAGCTTGCGGCAAACGGCCCCATGCTGGCCTCGGTGCGCGACTTCGCGGCATCGGGTCGACCGATCTATGCCGAGGGCGGCGGCCTCATGTATCTCTGTCGGGAGATGGAGACGGTTGACGGCAGGCGGCACCTCATGGCGGGTGTCCTACCTGCGGCAACGAAGGTGCACCGGGCCCTGCAGGCGCTCGCCTATGTCGACGTGACCCTGAAGGAGGATTCCCTCTGGGGCCTTGCCGGGGAAAGCGTCCGGGGCCACGAGTTCCGCCACTCCGCGCTGACGGCAAACCCCTCCGGTGTCGACGGGTGGCGGTGCGTCTACAGCATGTCCAGGTCCCGCACCGATTCGCCCGTCGAGGAGGGCTTCTGCAAGGGGAACATCCTGGCCAGCTACGCCCACCTGCATCTTGCCGCCCGGCCGAAGGCTCTCGCGCGGTTCATCGCCTCCTGCGGGCGGCCCGGCAAGACAAAGGCCGCGGGCCGTCCTGACGGAGGGGAAGCCGGGGATTGCAGGTGCGGTGCCAAGACCTTCCGCAAATAGAAACGGGGGATCACCCCGCGGGCAAGCCCGCCGCGAATAGTCGGGGTCTGCGAGACAGGGCACTCCGGGAGGGGATGACGGGAAGCCTCTTCCCTTCAGTCCCGGTGGCGGAACAGAAGGTTGTGCCCCGTGGCGGGCGAAGCGGTCTGCATTTCCGGCCGGCGCCTGCGCACGGTACAGCGCAGGACGCCCAGCAACAGCGCCGTCACGACGATCGCCGAGGCGGACGCGGGGTTTTTCACGCCATACACCAGCGGCCACAGCACGGCCCGGGCGATCCGCCTCAGATCCTCGTCGCGGCGGATAAACTCGGCAATCGGCGGGGATACCCTGTAGTAGCAATCGACAAACGCCCTGCCGGGGCCGTTCGTCAGGAGACAGGTGTCCCTGAATTCCCTGAGCAGCGCGACCTCCGGGGCCATGGCGCTTCCGAACGCGGCCGTCGCGATGAAGCATCCGCCCCCGCCGCCGCCCGATACCGTGCCGCTACCCGGAGAGGGAGAAGGGGAGGACCCGCCCGGCGCCGTATAGACGATCTCGTCGGAATAGCCGCTTTGATTTCCCGACACGTCATAGGCCGTGACGGCCATGTAATACGTCACACCCTCGATGAGCGACGAGATGGTGGCGCGCGTCGAATTCGCCACGTCCACAGAACTCGTGTAGTGCCTCGATGACGTCCCCACATAAAGCCTGTAGCCGGCCACGGTCGGCTCGGAATTCGGGTCCCAGGTGAGGGTCACCGTTGCGGCACCCGAAGTCTCGGCAAAGAGAGGGAAAAGCAGGATGGCAAGGACGATGAGCAGGTTCAGAAGGGCATGGACGCGGTTCAACTGTCCGTAATCTTGCGATTTTATAACGTATTGTCCCGACATCGACGCTCCTGGACGCGCCGGATCGTCGCGCAACCCGGCCCTGTATCTTGAGCAACGGATGTACCAGGAGCAAGAGAAGATTTCTAATCCGTTGATATGAAAGCAATTTATTTATTTCTTGCCGGCCGGAGACCTGCTGAAAACGTGAAATAACTGAAGGGTGTATCCTACAGGCATCCCCGCGGATATCCCGGTAGCCCTTGAAAAACGGGCCATATCCGGTGAAGGGATATTCCTTCACATTTTGTCGGCAGGCCCGAAGCGCAGACCCCGGGTGAGGACGATGGCGCCGCCGATGAACGCCGTCAGGGTGAGCGTGAAGGCCCCCCAGCCTGCCCCCTGGTAGAGCAGCCCCGGCACATAGGAACCCAGCGCCGCCCCCGCGTAGTAGATCGAGATGTAGAGGCCGTTGGCCACGGCGCGGTTTTCCTCGGCCAGCTTGTTCATCGTCCCCATGGCCACGGCATGGACGAAAAACATCCCCCCGCACAGGACGAACATGCTGGCGAAAATGCCGGCGCTGCTCGGAACGTTGACGAGCAGCATGGCGGCGGCGAACAGGGCGAGCCCGGTCGTCATGGCCCTCTTCTCCCCGCCGAAAAACCGGGTGATCCGGGTGGCCGACGCCGACACGACCATCCCCATGAGATACCCCGAATACATCACGGAGATCATGAAGGACGTGCAGGATGGATCGATCTCCCTGAGCCGGAAGGGCAGGTACGTCAGCAGGGCCATGAAGGCAAAGAAGATCGTGAAGGCCACGGCGTAGAGCCGGGCGATGTCGCCGTTGCGAAGGATCGGCATGACGGCCGAGGGGCGCACGGGCGATACGGAAAGGCGCGAGTCGGCCTTTATCCTCGTGATGGCGGCAAAACAGACGGCCAGGGCCAGCGCGAGCAGATAGAACGTGAGGCGCCAACCGGCATTCGTCGCAACCCAGCCCGAGAGGATCCGGCCCAGGAACCCTCCCAGGATGTTGGCCGCCACGTACCAGGTCATGGCCCGCTGGATGTGCTCACGGTCCACCGTGTAGGCGAGGTAGGAGGTGAGGGCCGCGAGAATCGCCGGCACGCAAACTCCCTGGAAGAGCCTTGCGGCGATGAGCAAACCGTAGGATTCGGCAGCGCCGAAGGCAGCCTGCAGGAGCGCCAGGATCCCGATCGCGATCAGCAGCATCCGCTTCGCGGACTGCGATTCCAGCAGCAGGCCGTAAAACAGGGGGGCAAAGCTGAGGGGCAGCAGCACGGCCGTCATGAGAAACGCCCCGCCTGAGGTCGTCAGGCCGTACTCCCCGGCCAGCAGCGGCAGGATGGGCTGCGGGGCATAGACCGATGCGTAGACGCACACGGCGGTGATCAAGACGAAAAACGTCCGGCGCAGAAGCATCGGTCTTTATGCCCCTCTTTTTACGCCGCGTGCAACTTCTTTTTCGGCGGCAGGACCGGCGGAGCCGGCTTGACTTGTCCCCCCGCCTCTGTTAGCAGAGGGGGACGTTCGTGTCCCCAGGCGGGGACTGGAAAGGAGAACATGTCCATGGCAGCAAGGCAATGGCGGACCCCGCCCGCAATGCAGATCGACGCGGGCAAGAGCTACCGGGTGACGCTGGAGACGACGAAGGGCGCCATCGTGCTCGAACTCTACCCCCAGCACGCCCCCAGGACGGTGAACAACTTCGTCTTCCTCTCCCGGGAGGGATTCTACGACGGTGTCCCGTTCCACCGGGTGATCGATGATTTCGTCATCCAGGGCGGCGACCCCACCGGCACGGGACGTGGCGGCCCCGGATACTCCTTCGAGGACGAGTGCAAGGGAAACCCCCTGAAGCATGGCACGGGATTCATCTCCATGGCCAATGCGGGCCCCGACACCAACGGCAGCCAGTTCTTCATCACCCACTCGCCCCAGCCCCACCTCGACGGCAAGCACACGGTGTTCGGCAAGGTCGTCGAGGGGATGGACGTGGTCCATGCGATCCGGCAGGGCGACAGGATGGTGAAGCTGACGGTCTCCGAAGGGTGAATCCGCCGTTCGGCCATTTTTTAAGCGGTCGAACGACGGATCCCCCAAAAGCGAGAAGAAGGAACCCGGGCAGGCGGAGGGATACCGGTACAGAAACGGCAGGGGCGAGTCCGTCCCAGCCGTTTCTGTCTGTGCAGCCCCTTACTTCTTCGGCCACGCGTAGTAGATGGCGTCGCCGTAGCGGTCCTTGCCGAACTCGGCGATCACCTTCTGACCTGCCGCGCCCACGCAGAACCGGTAGAACGCTTCGGCACATTCCGCGTTGTACTTCAGGTTGGGATTTTTATCCGGGTTGACGAGACTGATCTCGTACTCGTTTCGGGGGCCGCTGACCAGCAGGTCCAGCCCGGGCGTCTTCGAGCGGTGCATCACCCAGGTGCTCGAATCTAGCATGTGATACTGCCCCAGCCGGTTCGAGTCGAGAAGCGAATCGAGCATGAACTTGTTGCTCACGTCGTACCATGGCTGCCCCTTGGGGTTGATCTTCAGGGCCGCCCAGGTCTCCAATTCCAGCAGGTGCATCCCCCCGCCGTCTCCCCGGGACAGGTATTTCGCCTTGGCCTGAGCGATTTTCCTGTGAGCTTCCCTGAGGTCCGCGAGTCCACGGATGCCGGCCGGATCGTTTTTCGGGCCCACGATCACCGTGAGGTTGTACATGAGGTCGGCACGCTCGCGGGCATACCCATCCTTGACGAAATCGGCCGTCGCCGCATGGTGGTGCCCCATTGTGACGTGCACAAACCCGTTTCGACCGAGGTCCAGGCCGGGTTCGGTGGGTGTCTTCACGCAGCGGACCGTGCAGCCTCCCTGCTGCTTGAAGGCCTTCGCCAGCGCGTCGACAAGCCCCAGCTCGTAGGGGCTGCCCGTTGCCACGACGATCTGCTTGTATCCAGCCGCATGGGACAGGCCCGGGAAGACAACCAGAGCCGTCAGCATCGCCAGGAGGAAGAAGGGCCGTCGGGGAAATCGTTTCAGTGTTCGGTTCATCATGGTCTCCACCTTTCACATGTCTTTTTACAGCCGGCCCCGGCTATATATCATTCCCGACACAAAGTAAACGCCCCTTTCCGGGATACCGGCAAGCATGGCCGCAAAGAAAAGCGGCAGGGCCTGCCGCAGCCCTGCCGTGTTTTTGCGCAACTGGACGTCCTGGTCACTTCTTTTCCTGCAGCATCAGGTTGAGCATCCGGTAATGCTCGATCTCGTCCTCCTTCATGAATTCCTCGCGCGCCATTCCATCCCGAACGACGGCGATCTTGCCGTCCTGCATCTTCACTTCCCGGTAAAGGGCCCGCACAGCCCACCCGGGTTCGTAGCCCCTGACGTAATTCGTGTCGACGAAATCGTTGAGCAGCACCTGGATCCCCCGGACGCCTCCTTCCTTTTCATAGAACAGCCTTGACTGGATCTCGATGTCCTTGTTCCCCATGACCCGCTTCGAGATGACCTGGTTCTCTCCGCTCTCGGCCACGTAGGCGTCCCTGGTCGTGTAGGTCAGGTAGATCACCCGGTCGACCGCATCCTTTGCCGACAGGTTGCACTCGTTGAGGAGGACGTTCGATTTCCTGGCGATCATCTCCCCCTCCCGCCCCGCCGACAGGAAATTGTAGCAGCGGCTCTTCTGCAGCTCCGGCGTGAGAAAGGACTGGATCTCTCCGTTGACGGGTTTCATGACCTGAACGTTCGTGGCGGCGCCGCAGCCCGCCAGCAGGGCGACAAGAAACAGGATCAGGGCCGTTTGTATCTCTCTGCTCCGGTGGATGGATTTTAATGGATTTTATAAGAAAGGCGGATCGCCTTAACACGATTGCTGGGGCCGATCAATGCGCAACACCGCGGTTCATGCCGGGCGGTACCGGACGAGGCCGTCCTGTTCGTCCGCCGTCACCCGGCCGATGTCCATCAACTCCACAATGTGCACGTAGGTCTCGTTGAGGGCGAGGAACTGGTCGAACTCGGGCAGGTCCTCCCCGAAGAGGATTCGGGAGACCTCGAAGGCCGTCTTCTCCCTGCCCTGGAGGGCCTCGACGATCAGCTGCGTCCGCTCGGCGTGGTGCCCGCGGATCTCGTCGACGCGCCTCGCCAGGTCGGGGAAGGGATCGCCGTGGGCGGGCCAGACCGTCCGGACGGGCAGGTCGCGTACCGCGCCGAGGGACTCGAGAAAGCTCTTGAGCGGCCGGTACTCGGGCCGGAAGATATCGGGGCTCAGGTTGGGGGTGATGTCGGGCAGGATGTGGTCGCCCGCCAGGAGGATGCCGTCGCCGGGAAAGTAGAAGCACATCTGCCCGGCCGTGTGGCCCGGGGCGGCAATGACCTCGACCGTCCGCGCACCCAGCGCGAAGGTGTCATGGGGCGCCAGGGGCCTCTCCACCCGGAAGGGGATCGTGGCCTTCCGAAAGACGGCCATCAGCTTCACCAGGTTGTCCATGGCCTTCAGCGGCAATCCCTGCGGGAGATAGAAATCCCTGGCGCGCTCGATCAGTTCCTCGTGACGGCTGTTGTACTGCAGTCGCGCATCGTCCGGGGCCGACAGGTAAACCGCGGCGCCGGAGATCTCCTGGATGCGGCCGGCAATGCCGCAGTGATCGGCGTGCATGTGGGTCAGGAAGATGCGGTCGATGTCCTTTGTCGCTCTCCCGATGGCCGCCAGGGCCTCGTCAAGCACCTTGTAGGTCTCGGGGATGTTCATGCCCGTGTCGAAGAGGGCCACCCTGCCGTCGTGCAGCAGGGCGTAGACATGCACATGACGGAGGCGGAAGGGCATGGGCAGGGTGATCCGGTAGAGGTCGGGCAGGATTCGGTCGATCAATTCAGCGGCTCCGGTTCGGTTCGTTGACGCGCCAGCTCGTGCCCCAGTTTCCGCGCCCGGTCCAGGATCGCCTGCGGCAGCTCCTGCCTCTCGCGCAGGGCGGCCGAGCCGACAAACAGGGTTCCCGCCGTTTTCGCGCCCAGGGTCTGCGCGGCCCGTTTCAGGCTCGACAACGACCGGGTAAACACGCGCCCGAGAGCGGCCGGCATGGCGCTCGAGGTGACGAGAACGGCCTCAAGGCCGCGGTCCTTCACCCGCAGGGCGGGCATCGGTTTTCCCCATGGCCAGTACGCGTAACACAGGAGCCGCTCGATGAAGCGCTGCGTGACCGCCGTGACGCCGAAAAAATTCACGGGTGAGGCAAGCACGATGCCGTCGGCGGCCTCGACGCGGTCGAGGATGTCGCTCATCCCGTCGCGGTGAACGCAGATCCCCCGCTGCGGCCCTTCCTCCCGGGTGCAGGTACGGCAGTTCGTGCAGAACTCGATGCTGCGGTCGATGAGGCGGACCGTTTCCGTCTCTGCCCCCCTCTCGGCCGCGGCCTCCAGGATAGCTTCCACGGCCCGCTCGACGATGCCTTCCTTGCGGTAACTCCCGACGATTGCGATGATCTTCCTGGTCACGGCGTCACTCACCGACCTGCCCGGGGAACGATGTACTGCGCGACGCCATCTGTAACACAAAAGAGCCGTTAAATAAACCGCGGGGTCCGGGCACGTCGGCTTGCCTCAGGGTTCGTATTTCCCGGGAGTCTCCTCGCCGCGCAGGATGCGCAGGGCGCCCTCGGCCATGGCCTCCATCTCGTCCTCGCCCGGGAACACCATAACGGGCGCGATGAACGTGACCTGCCGCTCCACCCACCCCGTGAGCATCCCCGAGTGGGCCAGCCCCCCCGTCAGGACGACGCCGTCGACGTCGCCCGACAGGACGGCCGCCATGGCGCCGATGTCCTTGGCGACCTGGTAGGCCATGGCCCTGTAGATCATCCCGGCCCTCGCGTCGCCTTCCCTCACGGCCGCCTCGACTTTTACGGCGTCGTTTGTCCCGAGGTAGGCCGCAAGCCCTCCCCGCCCCACGAGCTTCCCCGACAGCTCCATCGGGCTCACACGGCCGGCCAGGTCGAGCAGGTCCTGCGTCGGCAGGGCCCCGGCCCTCTCCGGCGAGAAGGGCCCCTCGGTCAGCCCGTGGGTGCAGTCGATCACCTGCCCCCGGCTGTGCGCTCCGATCGTGATCCCCCCGCCGAGGTGGGCGACGACAAGGTTGACCTCCTCGTAGCGCCTGCCGAGCTTTGCGGCCGCCCTGCGCGCCGCGGCCTTCTGGTTGAGGGCGTGAAAGGCGCTCTTGCGTTCGATCTCGGGCAGGCCCGACACGCGCGCCAGGGGCGCGAACTCGTCGGTGCTTGGCGGGTCGATCACGACGGCGGGCATCCCGTACTGCCGCGCAAGCCCCATTGCCATGGACGGCCCCAGGGCCGAGGCGTGTTTGCCGTAACGGCCCTCCATGAGGTCCTCGCACATGGCCTCGTCGATGGCGTAGGCGCCCGCCGGCGCGGGGCGGCCCAGCCCGCCGCGGCTGATGACGAGGTCGACCCGTTTCACGTCGATGCCGTTCTTCTCGATGAACGAGCGAAGGCCGGCCTCGCGCAGGGGAAGCTGGTCCCGCAGGTCCTTGCATGCCGCAAGGTCGGCGGAGCTGTACGCAAGGCTCTCCTGCGCGATCCGCTCCGAGCCGCGGTAGAAGGCGACCTTGGTGGACGTGGAGCCCACGTTGATGGCAAGAATGTGTCGCGTCTTTTCCATGGCCTACAACCTCCCGCAGAGAAGGACGGCAAGCTCGATTTCCGTTACGCGGTTCTCCGCCGGCACGAAGGGCAGGTTCAGCACGACGGGGCGGCTCACCCCCATGAGGGCGCAGGCCATGGGAGTCTGCCCGATGAAGACCGTCAGCTCGGCCATGAGGAGCCCCGCCTCGACGTTGGGCATAAGGTAGATGTCGCCGTGTCCCGTGACGGCACTGTGAACGCCCTTTCGGGTGGCCGCCCGGCGGCTCACGGCGCAGTCGATGTCCAGCGGGCCTTCGAGGACGACGTCGCCGAACTGCCTGCGCTCGGCCATCTTCGAGAGGATCGCTGCATCCATCGTGGAGGGGATGGCGGGGTTGACCTGCTCGATGGCCGAGAGCGCCGCGATCTTCGGCGTGGCGAAGCCCAGCACGCCGGCCAGCCGGATGACGTTTTCCGTGATCGCCACCTTCTCGACGATCGAGGGGAAGCTGTTGATGTAGGTGTCCGTCACCATGGTCACCCGGTTGACCGAAGGCGGGTCGAAGACGGAGACGACGCTTGCCACGCGCTCCTTCAGCAGGCCCTTCTCCCTGTCCAGCACGATCCCGAGAAACGGGCCCGGGGCCATGTCGCCCCGCATGAGGATATCGGCCTCGCCCTTCCTCAGCTTCTCGATTGCCAGCGCGAGGGCCTTCAGGGCGTCGGGCTCCTCGACGCATTCAATATCGGAGGCCTTCTTCCCCCGGGCCTTTGCCCACGGCGACATGGCATCGCTCGACCCGATGAAGATGGGGGCGACCATACCTTCGGACACGGCCTCGGAGAGAGCGGTGAAGTCCATCCCGGCGGGGACCGGCGCCACGACCATTTTCTTTTTGCCCTTCGCCTTTGCTTCGCTGCGGATCTGTTCGAAGTTCGTCATCATGATGCCGCACCTCCCTTGATCTGCTCGGCCACGGTGACCCCGGCCGCGATCTCGCCGAGGATGGAGTCCCGGAAGTCCGATCGCGAGGGGATGATGACGGGCCCCCGGGAACTCATCACAAGCGAGCGCCGCCGGATGTTCTTCATGGCGAAATCGAGCTTCACGAGGATGTTGCCTGTGGCCAGATTGGGGACGAGCATGATGTGGGGGAAGTCTGCCTTGCCGATGTCGATGTCGCCGCGGCGGAAGTCCTTTCTCCCCGGGGAGAAGATGTCGAGAAACGAAGCGGCCTCCATCACCTCGCAGGAGCCGAGTTCGCCCGAGGCGGCCGCCTTCTTCAGCGCCAGACAGTCCTGGTACGAGGGGATGTCGCCGTTCACCTCCCGTTTGCCCGAGAGCACGCATACCTTCGGTTTCGGATATCCCAGCAGGTGGAAGAGGAAGACGGCGTTCCGGACGATCTCCGCCTTGGTCCGGTAATCGGGCGTGATGTTGACACCCGTGTCGGTGAAGCAGGTCAGGTGATCGAGCCCCTCGATGTCCCACAGGGAGACGACGCTGACGACCTTGCCCTTGCCGGCTTTCGACTCCTCGCGGATGATGGCGCGGTAGATGTAGGCCGTCGGGATCTGTCCCTTGCCCGCGATGTCCACCTCGCCGGAGAAGAGCATCTTGATGCCGAGATCGGCGATGGCCTGGCGGTTCTTCTCGTAGATCTTCTCCGCCCCCGTGATGTCGTAGCGCACCTGGTCCGCGAGGCGCTCCATCTTCTCGCGGTCTCCGATGAGCACCGGCCGGGTGTAGCCCTTCGCGGCGCTCTCCCTGACGGCCAGCATGAATTCCTCGTCCTCGGGCGCGAGCACCACGAGCCGCTTCGGCCCCTTCTGCGATGCCAGCCTGTCCATGTCCGCAAACGATCGGATCATCTCAACCTCCTTGAAGCGCAGGGTCCAGGGACCAGGGTCCAGGGTATCGGGTATAGGGGCTCGGGTCCACAGAAAGGATCTGTTGCCTTTTGCCGTCTGCTTTTTGCCTCCTAGCGCAGCATGCTCGCCGAGATGACCATCCGCTGGGCCTCGGAGGTGCCCTCGTAGATCTCGGCGATTTTGGCGTCGCGCATGAGCCGCTCCACCTTCGCGCCCTTGATGTAGCCGCAGCCGCCGTGAACCTGGACGGCCTTGACGGTGTGGCGCATGGCCTTCTCCGTCGCGAAGAGCTTCGCCATCGCGGCCTCGCGGCCGAAGGGCAGCCCCCGGTCCTTCAGCGACGCGGCGTTCCAGGCCAGGAGCCGGGCGGCGGAGAGGTCCGTGGCCATGTCGGCGATCATCCAGGCAACCGCCTGGTGACGGGCGATGGGGTTTCCGAACTGCACCCTTTCCTTCGAGTACCGGATGGACTCGTCGAGGGCCGCCTGGAGCATCCCGACGGCCTGGGCGGCGATCCCGATGCGGCCGTGATCGAAGCCCGTCATGGCCATTGGGAAGCCTGCGCCCTCCCTCCCCAGCAGGTTCTCGGCGGGGATGCGGCACTTGTGGAAGACGACCTCGGAGGTCTGCGACGAGCGCATCCCCATCTTGTCGAAATGCCGGCCCGGCAGGAGCCCGGGCGACCCCTTCGGAACGATGAAGGCGCTCATGCCCCTGCGCCCCGCCGTACGGTCCGTCCAGCAGAAGAGGATGTACGTGTCGGCCAGCGGGCCGTTGGAGACAAAGGTCTTCGTCCCGTCGATCACGTATTCGTCCCCGTCGCGCACGGCGGTCGTCGTGACGGCCATGACGTCGGTGCCGGCCTGCGGCTCCGTCAGACAGAAGGCCCCCATGTGTTCCCCTTTCGCCAGGGGGACGAGAAATTTCATCTTCTGTTCCGGCGTGCCGACCGCGGCCAGCGTCGTGCCGATGATGCCGGCGTGAAACGACACGGTGAACCCCGTCGAGGAGCAGGCTCGGGCAACCTCCTCCACGACGAGGGCATGGGTGACGAAATCGGCGCCGGCGCCTCCGTATTCCGCGGGCAGGGGGATCCCCATCCAGCCCCCCTCGCCGAGTTTTCGGAACAGCTCCGAAGGATGGCGGCTGTTCTCGTCGATCTCCGCAGCGATGGGCTCGATGTGCTTCACGGCAAACTCGCGGATGTTTTTGCGGATGAGCTCCTGTTCCTCCGTCAATCTGAAATCCATGTAGCTCCTCTTTCTCCGGCCCTGAAGAGTTTTGTCATTCCGGGCTTGACCCGGAATCCATGATGAATGAATCCCGGGGATTTTTATCATGACCCGCTTTCCTCCGGCAGAGTGTTTTGCTCTGCCGGAATTTCCGTCACCCCTGCGGGGCGCCCCGGCAAATCTCCCCGCACGAGCGAACACCTTTACGCGGAAGCTCCTTCTTCTTCAGCAAGGGCGGTGCCACCGCGGCGTCCGGCCACGCCGCGCCACGAGACCGGGCTTGACTCACGGGAGAATCGGTAATCGTTTTGGATAATCGTTATGGAATATCGGTTAGTTGGACCGCGATCAGCCCATTGTTCCCAAACGCGCGTGGACGATTAAAAGGAAGAGAAGAGGATGGCCGATGCAAAGAATTTTTTCGTTTTGCGTTAAAGAATCTTAACAGCCTGTACGGATTGGTTAACATTCCTCCTTTTTCAGCAGTCCCAGTCTCTTCATCTGGTGATAGAGGCCCACGCGCGACAGGCCGAGAAGCCTCGCGGCCTCGGTGCGGTTGCCGCGGGTCTTCTCCAGCGCGGCCGCGATGGTTCTCGCCTGAAAGTCCTCCGTCAGCCTCTTGAGATCGAAGTCGCCGGCGGTGGCTTTCGATCCGCCCGCCCCGGGAGAAGCCGGGGGTCCGGTCGACTCCAGGTCCCTCGTCATGGCGGCAGGAAGATGCTCGGGCAGGAGCCGCTCGCCGTCCTCGAGGATCATGATCCGCTCCACCGTGTTGGACAGCTCGCGCACGTTGCCGGGCCAGGCGTAGCGCTCCAGGACGAGGCGGGCTTCCTCGGAGATGCGCTTGGCGGGCTTGTGGAACTCCCGGCTGTAGAGGCCGATGAAATGCTCGACCAAGGGGATGATGTCTTCCGCCCGCTCCCTCAGAGGCGGCAGGAGAATGTTGATCACGTTGAGGCGCCAGTAGAGGTCCTGGCGGAAGGAGCCCTCTTCGAGGGCTTTCTTCAGGTCCCTGTTGGTCGCCGCGACGATGCGGATGTCCGTGACGATCTTCCTGGTGCCCCCGATCCGCCGGAAGCACTTCTCCTCGATGAGCTGCAGCATCTTGGCCTGCAGGGCAGGCTGCATCTCGCCGATCTCGTCGAGAAAGAGGGTGCCGCCCTGGGCCAGCTCGACGAGCCCCTTCTTGAGCTTCCTGGCGTCGGTGAACGCGCCGGCCTCGTGGCCGAAGAGCTCGCTCTCCAGCAGGGTTGCGGGGATCGAGGCGCAGTTGATCTCGACGAAGGGCTGGTAGGCGCGCAGGCTGTTGTAGTGCAGGCATCTGGCGATAAGGCTCTTTCCCGTTCCGCTGGCCCCCTCGATGAGGATGGTGGAGGCATCGTTGTTGGCGGCCCGGGTCGTCATCTCCAGGACCTTCTGCAGGGCTACACTTCGGCCGATGATGTTGTGGTATCCGTATCGCTCCTTGTTGCGGTAGATCGACTGCTGGATCTCCTGCCGCAGGGAGCGGATCTCCATGGCCATCTTGATGATGGACGCCAGGGCCTTGGGCGTCACGGGCTTGCGGATGAAGTCGAAGGCGCCGAGCTCGAGGGCCTTCTTCGTGGACTCCACGTCGCCGAAGGCGGTCATCATCAGCACGATGGGATCGGACGGGTCCTGCCGCAGGCGCTGCAGCACCTCGAGCCCGTTGATGTCGGGCAGGCGCATGTCCAGCAGGATGAGGTCGATATCCCCGGGGCGCGCGGCCTCCAGGCACTCCCGGCCGTCCTTCGCCAGCCGGACCCGGTAGCCCTCGCTGACGAGGGCCTTCTCGAGGGTCTCCCGAATCAGCTCGTTGTCGTCGGTAATCAGAACCGTGTGCGTCATGGCCCCCCCTTGCTCCCCGCGGCCGGCAGCAGGACGTGCACCCGCGTGCCGCCCGAGGGGTCGTCCTCGATGTAGATCGAGCCCTCATGGGCCTCGACGATCCGGTGGCAGTTCGAGAGGCCCAGGCCCGTCCCGTCGGGCCGCGTCGTGAAGAAGGGGTCGAAAATCCGGTCCCGGATCTCCGGCGGGATCCCCTCGCCCGTGTCCTCGACGGTCACCCGCACGCTGCCGCGGTCCGGCGATGCCGTGCGGATCGTGAGGCTGCCGGCTCCTTTCATGGACTGGATGGCGTTCAGGGCGACGTTGATGACGACCTCCCGCATCGCCTTGCAGTCCATCGAAACGGGGGGCACCCGCGGGTTCAAGTTCAGGCAGAGTTCGATCTTCCTTTTGCGGCACAGACCGGAGAGGAAATCGGCCGCGTCGCCGATGAGCCCGTTGATGTCGGCCGGCTCCGGGTGCATCCGGCGGGGCTGGGCGAGGCTCAGCAACTCGCCGATGACGTTGTCGATCCGCCCGATCTCTTCCATGGATTTCGCAAGGAGTCGCCGCTGCGGGTGGTCCGGATCGAGGCCGTCGCTCACCAGCTCCATCGTCGCGGCGATCCCCATCAGGGGGTTGCGGATCTCGTGGGAAATGCCCGCGGCCAGTTGCCCCACCGCGGCGAGCTTCCCCATCCGCTGGATCTGCTCGCCGATGCGCTTCTTCTCGGTCTGGTCCTTGAAGAAGTACAGAGTGCCCGCCTCCCGGCCGTGGTCGTCCTTCAGCGGCGACACGGTAACCTCCACCGAGATCTGCCGGCCGCCGCGGCCTGCGGCGAGGTATTCCTTCGTCCCGCTGACGGGGTCGCGCAGCAGATCCTCGAAGACCCGCAAACCCGGGTGGCCGCGCAGGGCCGCATCCACTCGCTCCCCGAGGATCCCGCCCGCTTCCACCCCGAGAATGCGGGCCGCCTCGCCGTTGACGGCGGTGATCGTCCCCTTGCGGTCCAGGGTCAGGATGCCGCTCGGGGAGCTCTCCAGGATGCTCTTGTTGAGATTGCGCTCGGCCACGAGCTGTTCCTGGAAGCGGCTGTTCTCGATGATGATGCTCGCCTGGTTGGCAAAGATGGTGAAGGCCTCGATCTCGGATTTCGAGATCGGCGCCGCCTCCCGGGACCGATTGACGCCCATGCAACCGATGATCGCCCCCTTCACGGTCAGCGGGGCGTACACGATGCTTCCCCGCCGGAGCTTCTCCGTGAGCCGCCGGTCGATGGGCGTCGCGCGGGGGTCGTCGAGCGAATCGGCGAAGTGAACGACCTCGCCTCTCTTCACGACCCTTGTCTCGATGCAGTCGTGCCGCTCCATGTGGAAGGGTCTGCGGTAGGCCCGCTTTTCGTTCTCCTCGCCGAACCCGCGGACCATGCGGCAGTCGAGGCGCCTCCGGTCCTCGTTGATGAGGAACAGACAGGAAGCGGAAAAGCCCAGTTCCTTCTCGGCGCTCTCGAGGATGGAGCGCAGGATCTCGTCAAGGCCGACCTGCTGCGTCAGCAGGGTCGACAACCGGAAAACGGCGGCAATCGTCCGGTTCTTCGCCTCGAGCTCTTTGCCCTGTGCGCCCATGTCTTCTTCCCTGCCCGCGCGGCAGCGCCAAATGAAAAACCCCGCCTCGTTCCGGGAAGCGGGGTTTCGGCTTTCCTTCGTTCCAGACGTTCCCGGCTCACCCCACCTTGGTGGTGAGGAAGATCTGCAGCGACATCTGCTGGATCTGGTCCTGCATCTCCTCGATCTCGTCGATGTGCTTGTCCTCGTCGTTGAGGATCTTCTCGAGGATCTGCCTCGTGGCGAAGTCCTTGACCTCGCCGGCCAGCTCGATGGCGTCGTTGTACGCCTTCACGGCGGCCATCTCGAGCGCGCGGTCCCCCGCCAGCTGCTTGGGCACGTCGGCACCGATCATCATCTTGTTGAGCTTGCTCACCGTGGGGGTTCCCTCGAGAAACAGGATGCGTCCGATGAGGATTTCGGCGTGCTTCATCTCGTCGATGGCCCGCTTCTCGAAGGCCTCGTGGAGCTTCTTGTAGCCCCAGTCCTCGGCCATTTCGGAGTGGACCATGTACTGGTTGATGGCGGTCAGCTCGTCGGCGAGAAGGTCGTTCAGGGTTGCGAGCAGCTTGGGATTTCCTTTCATCTTTCTCCTCCTTCACGGAATTGATCGGTCGGGTTGACGTCCCATTATAGAACAAAAAAAAGAAAAAGCGACGGATATTATCCGGTTAGGGGCGCCTCCTCCCCCGGCGTCCCGTGGCATGATGTTTGCTCAGCTATCCGGCATCAAGCCCCGGGGAGCGGCCCGCTGCCATGGACAAGTTGAAAATCCTGATCGCCGAGGACAACAGCTTCAGCCGGAAGTTCTACGACACGTACATCTCGGGCGACGTGTTCAGCAAGCAGTTTGCCGTGAACGGGTTCGAGGCCCTCGAGATTTACGGCAACTGGAAGCCCGACATCCTTCTGCTCGATCTCATGATGCCCGTCATGAGCGGCCAGCAGGTCCTGCAGGAAATCCGCGAGACCCGGCGGGACATCGCGACGACGATCATCATCTCGTCCCTCTCGTCTCATCGGGACGATGTCGCCTTCTGCGCCCGCTTCGGGGTGCAGGGCTACCTGGTCAAGCCGCTCGATCCCAGGGAGATCAGCCGGACCCTGCTTGATCTCTACGCGAAGGCAAACCCGAAGAAGGCCGCCGAGATCGAAGCCCTCGTGCAACGGCTCTAGCCCCCGCGGTTCTCCGCAAGAGCCGCTTCGATCTCCCCGCGCAGGTCTCCTTCGCTGCCGCCCAGGAATTTCTCCAGTGCCGCTTTCGCCCCGGCGCCCCCGATGCGTCCCAGTGACCAGGCGATCATGCCCCGGACGCGGCCGTCGTCGTTCTCTTCGAATGCGCGGACCAGGTCGGGCACGTACGCGTCGTCGAGGCTGTTCCCCATGGCCCGGGCGACGTTCATCTTCCACTTCCACAGGTTGCCGGCGGACAGGTAGAACATGTGTGGCTGGACACGGCCCTGGAAGTACGCCGCATCCATGTGAAGCAGGACCCTCAGGTCAAAATCCGCCGCTTTCGCCTCCACCCGGAGATTCGCCGGCCGTCCGCGGGAGAGCCACGGAAGGTTTCGCGGACAGACGTTCTGGCAGCGGTCGCACCCGTAGACGTACAGGCCCATCGGTTCGCGCAGTTTCTTCGGCGTGATCTCCTTACCGTGCCAGGTCATGAACGAGATGCACTTGCGCGGGTCGATGGTGCCGTCCCCCCTGAGCGCCTTCGTGGGACAGGCGGCAACGCAGGCACTCCGGCACCACTCCGGGCATCCCATCCCCCCAGAGGGGCTGTCGGGTTCGAACTCGTGGTCCACGACGAAGGTGAGGGGAAGCACCCAGGAGCTCTTTCCGGCCGCCCGGCCCGAATAGAAAAGGCCATTCTTTCCCAGCGTTCCCATACCCGCCCGCAGCGCAGAGGCGCGGTGGGGCAGCAGGAAAGGCACACGGGAGTCGATCCCGCCGTCGCGCAGGAAGTTTCGAAAGGCCCTGATGCGAAGGGCCAGCCCGTCCTTCGTCACCCGGTCGTCGTCGAGGTAACAGCGCCCGAAATGGCACTCCAGCAAAGGGGGGAAGGCCTCCCGGAAGTAGGGCTCCAGGAGCACGATGATGGTTTTTGCCGGGGCCATGAAGACGCGCGGGTCCGTTCCGGCCAGGAGGCCGGGCGCTCCCCTCTCCATCCATCCGTACTCGTCCTGATGGACGCGGAGGTACTCGCGCTGCCCACCGAAGGGCTCTGCCGTAGTGAACCCCGCGTCCGCAAAGCCGAGCGAAAGCGCCTTCTCGATGATGTCGTTCCTCGTCAGCACCGTCATGTTCTTTTTTCTTCGGCGAACCGCGTTTCGCCGCGGCGTCCGGCTTCTTGTCGCCGGATTCGGCGCACAAGCGGGCTCCTTCCCGTCACTGCTCCCAGTGGATGCTGCCGTACATCTTGTCCGTACGGAACGTCTGTCCCTTCAGGAATTCCTTCCAGCGCAGATCGATGGTCGCACGGAAGGGGGATGACCTGTAGAAGTTCGCCCCGGCGAGATGGGCCCCCCGGAAGTTGGTGAGCCGGAGCTCCGACTCCGTGAGGTTTGCGGCCTCGAGGTTGGCTTCGACCAGACTGGCGCTGTATGCGTCGGCCCGGGTGAGATTGGCGTTTCGCAGGTCCGCCCTGCTGAGCTTTGAATGCTGGAGGGATGCCTCCGTGAGGTCAGCGCCGCGGAACTGCCCGTCGCTGAAATCGGCTTCCTGGCAGTAGGCCTTTCCGGCCCGGGCCTGGTTGAATATCGCCCGGGGCCCCCTTGTCTTTCTCATGTTGGCGCCCTCGAGCCCGGCGCCGGTGAAATCCGCCCGGCTCATGTCGGCGCCCTCCAGGGTCGCGCGCGCCAGCTGTGCCTGACGGAACGTCGCCTCACTGAGGTTCGCCCCGGCAAAATGGGCCTGACGCCAGTGGTCATCGGCTTTGAAGTTCGAAAAATCGAGGTTGGCGTAGCGCAGGGTCGCCGAGGTGAATTTCGCCGACAGGGCCTCGACGTTCCTGAGGACGGCCCGCTCCAAATTGGCGCCGGTCAGGTCCGAACCGTTCAGCTTCGCCTTCTCCAGATCGGCTCTCGACAGATCAGCGCCCTTGAGATTCAGGCCCTGCACACTTGCTTCGCGGAGGTTGGCCCCGTCTAGCCTGGCGCCTTCCAGATTGGTGCGGGAGAGGACTGCGCCGGCAAGGTTCGCCCGCGAGAGCGCCGCGCCCTTCAGGTTTACCCCGTATAGCCGGGCGCCGCCGAGATCGGCACCGCTGAGGTTCGCCCCCGTCAGGTCGACATCGCTCAGATAGGCTTTCTTCAGGTCGGCTCCGCAGAGCAACGCTCCCGCGAGATTCTTGTCCTGCTTTTTGGCGCGGGCGTAGGCCGCCTCGTCGAAGCAGCTTGCCGGGCGGACCCCCGGCCCGGGCGTTGCCGGACCGACCAGCGGGCCCTGCCCCGGCTTTGCCTTCTGCACGTCTGCACCGACCGCCGGTCTGTCGGTTTTGAGCCCGGCGGGCTGGGCGCCCGCAGCCGTCGGGAGCCCCCACCCCGCAGAAAACGACACAAAAAGAGAAATGGCCAGAACGCAGGCGAGCTTCACCATGACCAACCTCCCCAAGGTAGTGGCGCTGTTATAGCATCACGGGCCGAAATGGCAAACCCTTTTGAACCCCGGTGCGGCTTACCGGATGTGGCGCTCCCAGAGGGCCCGCGAGTCGACGGGCTGCATCTGCTCGTTGTACTTGGGGTTCTGCCCCTGGAAGCGGTAGTAGTCGTAGGCCTTCCCCTCCCAGTACTCCCCGGTTGTCGTGTTCTTCGTCCCCCAGCTGTCGCTCCGGTAGACGGCGCCCCCTTCCATGGACGAGATCCAGTCCTGCTGGCCCCGGATGTAGCTCGTTCGCTGATAGTCGATGTAGTCCATGCTCCTCTGCCGCTCGTCGTAGGCGGCCTGCATCATCTGCCGGATCTCCTGGGCGTTGCGGGCCACCATGGCCGAGGTCTGCTGCTGCATCTCGCGCAGCCTGCGGGCGCCCTGCGTCACGTACTCCTGCGCCCACCGCTCGTTGATCCGGTAAGACCCCATCATGGAGCCGAACGTGCCGGCCCAGGCGCCGAAGCGGTCTGCCGGTGCCGTCACCGTCAGGTGGCGGAAGCTCCAGTTGGTCCCGAGGCGGGAGCCGAAGGAGATCCCGTAGGTATAGCCCTTTGTCGGCCGGCCCTCCCGGCTCGTGAAGGTGTAGACGAGTTCCTCCACGGTGACGGGCCCCACCGTGTAGACCTGCCCCATCTGCCGAGCCATGTCGGCCCGCGGGATCACCTTCTCGAATCGCATGTTCGAGGCAAGCCCGTATCGGGCCGTGATGAACTGCCAGGCCTGGCCCGGGGCGAGGTACGGCGAGACGAGGATGCCCGGCGGGTTGACCCGCATCTGCGGGGTGAGCAATTCGACGTTGCCCGAAATAAAGGAGTAGCCGCTGGGATCGCCCGCGGCGAAAAGCCCCTTCCCTGTGTCCTGGCACTGCCAGCCCTGGGGCATCAGGAAAGAGGCCGAGCCATCCCTGAGCCGGTGCGTGACGAGTTGAACCTCCACCGGGGCCGCCGCGGCCTGGATGGCGAAGGAGCCCTTCGTGACCCGGATGTTGGAGAGCACCGTCAGAAGCATCGGCTTCATCGCCTCGAACTGGCCCGCCGGCGCCTCGATCCGGCTGAGCGTGAAATCGTCGCCCTTCCGGGACACCCAGGTGCGAAACTCCGTCTTCCCGCGTTTCGGCGGGGTGTAGACACCGTCGTACACCAGGGCGGAGCCGTCGCGGGAAGAAAAGGCGCTTCGAATCGCGAGATCCCCGGCCTGGCGGCCGAGCCCCGCGTTGGCCCTCTTCGCCAGGGCCGCCGCATTTTCCCCCTGCGGCGCCGCACCCGTCGAGAAGAAGACGGCGGAACGCCCGGAGGTGTCCGATGCCCTGACGGTGCGCGCGGCGCCCTCGGTCCCCTCGACGGCTTTCCAGCCCCTCGGCACGTACAGGACGAAGGTGGCCTTCTCGGTGACGACCTTCTGCATGCCGGGCGCTGCCTGGGAACCTTTTCCTGTCTGGGCAGCGCCGATGCCGGGGCGCAGCAGGACCGCTGCAATCGCGAACACGGCTGTAATGAGGACGGGGACGAGGTGACGTTCGGCGCGGACTGTCATGACGACCTCCTTTCGGCATTGTCTGGACGGACTATCCCGGTTCAGCACATCCACCTCAACCGTTTGAAAAGAAAGCACTTTGAAATTGTTGTGCCGTTATGGCACCGCCGCGGGCCCCTCGCGGGAAGGGCTCCGGGAAGAGCAGATTATCCGCAAGTATTCGAACGAGCAGGAGGTTTTTCCAAACCGACCCGTGGGCACGACCCATGCTCATCCCGGAAATCAAGAAAAAAAGGGTCATCCCAAAAGCTCGCAACGCTCGAAAAAGTGAGGGCCTTCGCATGAAGATGTTCAAGATGTTTTTCGTGCTTCTTTGTCTCCTGGCCTACGCGTGGGCATTCTCACTGCCCGCGAAAGGGCAGGATTTTCAGCCCCGGAACATTTCGGCTTCAACCGCGGCGACACACGCCTCGCTGCCGCTCAAGGCCGTCGTCGAGCGCAACGGTCCGGTCTTTGCCGACCGGCAGATGACCGCGAGGATCGCCGAAGTGAAGGCGGGGCGGCAGGTGACGATCCTGGAGATCGGCGGCCCTGTCCGCAGCGACCGGCCCTTCACCCTCCTGATTGCCTACACCGACGGAAACGGGGCGGAGCGCGCGGGCTGGTTCTACGGCACCCTGCATGTCCACATACCCGATTAAATCTTTCGGAGGGCCCGGGGCCGGTTTTCCCCGGCAATGTCCGCCCGCCCCGGGCCCTCGCCTCCTGTCCCGCCCGGCCCCCGGTCAATCGCGGCGGGGTGAAAACGCCTACCACCCGGCCCGACGGTCATGAACGTGACCCGGAACGGCAGGTGGGCGAAGTCCCTCGTCTCGGTCTCCTCGAACCCGGAACCCCGTAGCCGTCCTTCAGCTCCGCCTGGTCCGCGATGGTTTGGAGCAGGCCCCGGTTCTCTACGGCATAAACTCGCTTCATTCGGAGGGCTTTCCCCGGTTCTCGAGTTCGGCTAGCCGCTTTTTCAGGGCCCTGTCCGCCAGGTAGCGCTCCGTGACATTGCGGCCGACAGCCAGCGACCCCAGGGACTGTCCCGTGTCATCGACGATGACGGCAAAGCTGAGATCGACATAGATCCGGCTGCCGTCCCTGTGGAGGCCCCTCGTGACCAGGGCGCGGCCGCCCAGTCGCGTCCTGCCGGTCTCGATTGCCCTTTTGTAGCCCTCCCAGTGCGGCTTCCGCAATTCCTCGGGAATGATGATGTCCAGGCTCTTCCCGCACGCTTCGTCGCCGGTGAACCCGAACACGGCCTCTGCCCCCCTGTTCCAGATGCGGATCAGACCCTCCCGGTCTGCAAAGATGACGGCATCGGTTGTCTGCTCGACGATCAGCCGGTATACGGCGTCCTGAACCTTCCCGTTCATCCCGAATCCACCTCCTTTTGCCGCCCGCCCGGCTTCCTCACGGGCCTTTTTTCTTCAGGGCCTTCCCCATCGAGAACGCATCCCCCAGACGCCTGCCCGTGCCATAGTAGGCGCTGGACTCGGGGGCAAAGAAAAGGGGCTGCAGTTTCTCGACATCCACGACCCCGTTTGCATCGAGGATGTCGCTTTCGGCCTTGACATCGAGGATCTCGCCCACGAACTGCGTGTGCAGGCCCAGCTCGATCTGATGGAGCAGCCGGCACTCCAGGACGAGCGGGAACTCCCCGACGTACGGGGCGTTGACCAGGACGCTGCGGACGGCCGTGAGGCCTGCCTCGGCGAACTTGTCGGTCCTCTTCCCCGACACGATGCCGCAGTAATCGGCCGCGGCGGCATGCTTTTCCGAGGGGACACTGACGGTGAAGGCCCGCTGCAGCACGATGCTGCCGTGGGAGTGCGTGGCTTTCCGGAGCGAGACGGCCACGCAGGGGGGGCTCGAGCAACAGATGCCTCCCCAGGCGGCGGTCATGACGTTCGGCTTGCCGTCGGCGTCGTAGGTCCCCACGAGCATAATCGGCGTGGGGTACAGTATCGTTTTGGCGCCCAGTGACTTTTTCATACCCGTTCCCCTTTCCTTGGAGAAAATCTCTCAGTCCAACGGCTTGGGATAACCCGTCTGGACGGACCACCGCTGAAGCTGGATGAAGAGCTCTTCGCCCGTCGCGCAGACCTCCCCCTTTGCCGACAGGGTCACGCTCACCGTCACCTTGCGGCCATCGATCTCCTTGACCCTCGCCCGCAATTCGAAGGTCGTATCCAGGGGCGCCGGTTTCAGGTAGTCTACTTTCAGGGAGGCTGCGACGAAGCGGGACAGCGGCCTCTCGCCCAGGGCAAAGCCGTCGGCCTTCAGTTTCGCCGCCGATGCAGCAGCGGCGCCGTGACAGTCGATCAGCGAGGCGATGAGGCCTCCGTAGGCAAACCCCGGGACTCCCCCCGAGTGCCAGGGCTGAGGGGTAAAGCGGCAGAGGGCCTCCTCGCCGTCCCAGTAGCTCTTGATTTTCATGCCCTCCTCGTTGAGGGGACCGCAGCCGTAGCAATGGGCGAATTCCTCAGCGTAGTAGTCCTGGATGGCTTTCCCCTCCATGGCCCGCTCCTTTTTGCGGGATGGCCCCGCTTCCCTCTCAGTTTCCCGCCTGCAGGGTCACGGCGACCTCCCGCGTTCTGCCTTCCCGGAGCACGGTGAGCCGGACCGTGTCGCCCACTTTGAAGTCATCGAGCCGGGAAAAGAGCTTCCCGACGCTGTCCACGGCCTTGTCCTCCACGGCGGTGATGATGTCCCCCGGGGCGAGGCCCCCGTCAGCGGTGCGACGGGCGCCCTCCAGGCCCGCCGAGGCTGCGGCCGAGCCGGGAGCCACTTTCAGGATAATCACCCCTTCGACGCCGAGCTGTTTTTGGGCGAGCCGGTTGATCCCGTCGTCGACCTCGATGCCGATGGCGGGGCGGATGTACTTTCCCCGGGCGATGAGTTCGGGCACGACGCGGTTGACCGTGTCCACGGGCACGGCAAAGCCGATGCCCGCACTGGCGCCGCTGGGGCTGTAGATGGCCGTGTTGATGCCGATCAGCCGCCCGGCGGAATCCAGCAGGGGACCGCCGGAATTGCCCGGGTTGATGGCGGCGTCCGTCTGGATGAGGTGCTCGATGGTCGCGCCGTTTTCCGCCGCCAGCGACCGGTCCAAGGCCGAAACGATGCCCGTCGTGAGCGTCCAGTCGAGGCCGAAGGGGTTGCCGATGGCGAAGACCTTCTGCCCCACCTTCAGGTCAACGCTGGTCCCCAGGGGGACGGGAGCCGGCGGCTTGAAGCCGACCCCGATAAGCAGGACGGCCAGGTCGTGAGAGCGGCTCGCCCCGACGAGGGCCGCCTTGTAGTCACGGCCGTCGGCCAGGCGGACGCGGGCCTCCGAGGCCCCTGCCACGACGTGGTAGTTGGTCACCACGTGCCCCCTGTCGTCCCAGATGAATCCCGACCCGGTGCCGCGGGGCACGGTGAAGATGTTGCGGGTCCAGAAGTCCCGGACCTGCTGGCTCGTCGTGATGAAGACGACAGACTCCTTGGCCTTCTCAAAGAGCTCGATGGTGGCCTTCTCGTCGGCCGCCAGGTCGCCCCGGGCGGCCACGGTGCGGGGGGTTGCCGCCTTCTCGGGAAGGAAGAGCCGCCCGATCCATGGCACCTCCCGCCACAGGTAGAAAATTGCCGCGACGACAAGGGCCACCCAGAACAGCCGGACAAAGGGGGAGGAACGCTTCATGGTTGATCGCCGATCGCCCGGGGGCTCTTTTCGCCGCCGCAAAGTGAGACCCCGGGGCTGCCTCCCTTCATTTTCGCTTCGCGATGCAGGCCACGTAATCGTGCCGGACCACGAAGGTCTTTCTCCTGCCGTTGCGTTTCTGCAGGAGCTCGAGGAATTCGCGGGTCAACCCGTCGCGCACGGACGGGTCGATGGCATCGTAGAACACGGTGCCTGCCCCGGACTTGAGCAGGTGATCCAGGACCTCGCCGGCCATCGCACAGCGGAACCGGACGCTGCCCTTCCATACCTTTACAACCGCAAGTCCTGCTTCGTCAACAAGACTCTCCAGGTGGGCGCCGTCGCGGGGGAAATCGAAGGCGACCCGCCGGGTCAGGACGAGGGGATTGCGGGCGACAAGCGAGGAGAAGATCCCGAATTCCCTCTCCGGGGAATTCTCCCGGTGGACGATCAGGGCCAGTTGCCCTCCCGGCGCAAGGGCCTGTGCCACGCCGGCAAAGAAGGGGCGCAGGGGGACGTACCCCAGCACCCACGAGGTAAAGACAACATCGAGGCCCCGCAGCCCACCCAGGGTCTCCACGGCGTCTCCGTGAACGAACTGCACGTTTTCGATCCTATGGCCTGCCAGGCGCACGCGCGCCGCATCGAGCATGCCCTCGGAGATGTCGGCGGCGACGACCCTTCCTCCCCGGTTGAGTTTCCGCGCCAGCAGCGCCGTGCCGAACCCCGAGCCGCACCCCGCCTCGAAGACCGTCTCCGAACCGCCGAGGTTCAATTTTCCGACAAGGTCCCGTACGGGCTTTCCCGCCCCGGTCAGCCAGAAATCGTCATACTCGCCGTGGATGCGGTCGTAGGCCTCGGCCAGCTCGGGGTTGCCGGCCGAGGGGCCTCGGCTTTGCCGGATCCTGTAAAAGCGGGGCAGGGCGTGTCGGGCGGGCAGACGGTCCCGGCAGATCGACTCGGAGGCCTCCGGGCCCAGGGGCAGGGACCCTCCGTCGATGCATCCGGCCAGGGTTCGGCCCACGCAGGACGGCCGAGGACGGACAAAACAGCGTCCCATGCGATCGAGGATGTCTCCCAGCGGCTCGCGCGACACATTGCCGAAGGACAGGGGGACGAGATTGCAAGGGCACAGTTCGCCGCTTCCGTCGATGTAGATGTATGTGAGACCGGCGCCGCACCCGAAGGCGTCCCTGCCTTCGAGGTATGCGAAGGTGGACAGGACGGGCAGGTCGTCGCGACGGGCGACTTCGAGCTGGTATTCGACGATGCGCCTGCGCTCGGACGGGGTCAGGACGACGTCGCTGCGGCCCGCGATCCGGCCGGTCGGGCAGGGCTCGAGGAGGTGAACCTCCAGGGCGCCCGCGTCTCGGGCATGGAGCAGGAAATCGAAAAAGCGCCTCCGCTCGAGGAACTCGCGCCTCGCAACGGAGACGACATAGGGGTACAGCCCCGCCGCGCCTGCCGAGGCCAGGGCATCCAGGGCGATCCGGAAGGCGTCCTTCCGCCCCCTCAGCCTGTTGTGCTCGGCCGCGTCGGCGCTGTCGAGGCTGATGCCCACGGCGAAGACGCCGCTCTCCCGGAGCCTGCGCGCCCGTTCAGGCGTCAGGCCCTCGCCCGTCGTCCCCAGCGTGATGAAGGACCGCGCGTCGAAGCAGCGGCAGATCTCCTCGAGATCCTCCCGAAGCAGCGGCTCGCCCCCCGTGAGCGTCACCGCAACGGCCCCCCGGGCCTGCAGTTGCGCAGCCAGGGAACGGAACACCTCCAGTGGGAGGTCCTTCCGGCTGCGGCCCGCGTTGTAGCAATGCCAGCAGCGGAAACGGCAGCGGTTGGTCACGGCAAGGGTGACGGAGTAGAGGCGCCCGGCATCGTCCCCGAGAAAGCGGTCCAGAAGGTTCTCGAAGGCGCGGCCGGGGTAAGGCGGAAACTGCGTGTTGATGACCCGCAGGCTCCCGAAGGGAATGACCTTCTCGCCCGCCAGGTAGGTCTTGAGAAAGGAGGCCACGCGGGGGTGCAGCTTCGTCAGCGGCGGACGTGATGCAATCTCCTCGAAGAACTCATCTCCACGCATCGTGAGGTTCCGCTCCCGCCTACGCCGGACCAGCCCGGGCATCGAAATTCGAGACGGCGCGAACTGCAACAATCGGCCCCGTCCTTTCCGCAAAACGCGGGGCGGGGCGCTGTTTCGTCGGCATCCGAAAGACCGTCCAAAGAGCAGCGGGCAGGCCTGCCCCCCATTCTTCATGCGGCCTTTCTGGATTGCCGTCTCAGTCTTTCTTCGTCACTTTCACCATGATGCTCTTGCAGCACTCCGCATTCTTGATCAGGAATGCATCAGGTTTTTCCATGATCTGGTACTGACCGTTGGACTCGATGACGAGATCGTCGCGGGTGAGCCCTTCTGTCTTGTTGACGATCATGAAGCGCCCGATGGGGATTCCGCCTTCTTTAAGAACGGCCATGGTCTCTCTCCTTTCAATATCGTTTATTTCGTTCTCTTCGTTTGTTTCGATCGGAAGAGTGACTGATGAAAAGATAACGAACGAAGATTGCCGCGGCGCTATGCCCCTCCTGATGAACAGCGCTGAGGATCATTGCGGTGAGCCGAAGCCCCGAGCGAAGCGTGGGGGGAAGCGAAGCAATCTCGATCATTTCACACGGAATTGCCGCGTCGGGCTCACGCCGTTCTCGCAATGACGGGCCTTTGTAAAAACCCCCTCAATCCCCCCTGGAGGAAGTGTCCTGAGGACGGATGCCGGAATCGGGAAACCTGCCTGATGTTTCTTCTCTGCCCTGACTTCCGATCTTCCCAGCTTCTTAATTTCATGGTCTCAGGCATGGGACCCTGCCCGCTGGTCACTGTTTGATGCTGCCCTTTCCTTTCCTGACTTCCGATCTTCCCAGCTTCTTAACTTCATGGTCTCAGGCATGAGACCCTGCTCGCTAGAGCAGTATAAGGCCCGTCCACGTCACCTTGTCCTGTACGGGGAAGCGCAGCAGGGGCAGCTTTGCCTTTTCGAGCGTGCCGATGACGTCGATGCCCATGGCCTCCATGGATGGCCTGGCCCGGAAGGGATGACGGCAGTGGCCCTCGGGTTCCAGAGCGATGCAGGTCTCGCAGAGCCTGCAGCAGCCCCCGATGAGACCCGTGGCGAAGCGGTAGCCGGCCTCGAAGCAGAGCCTCTCGCCAAGGTTGATGAGTTCATGAAGTACCCGCGCGGGGTCGAAGACAGCCCGCGTCCTCCCTTTTGCTTTCCTATGCAGGGGCACGCTCAGCTGTACGATAAGCGCCCTGTCGTAGCGGGCGAGGGCGTCCCGAAAATCCGCTACAGACGGAAGGTAAGGCGGGCACATGAGGTTCTTGCCGTAGGAGTCGCAGATGGGAACCTGGCACTTGAGGCGCACGCGCTCGTCGACGATCACATCGGCGGCCTTGATGACCCGGACCTCGGAGGCGCCCTTCTTCTTGAGGGTGTCGATGACCCTGCTGAGGCGCGGAGCCGGTTTCTGCGCGGGGTTTTTGGCCGGCGTCTTCGATGACTCTTTCAAATGGAGTTCCTTTCCTGCGGGGATATCGGAAGATCCCCCTGCGCCCCCTCTGCCGACGGAGAGGACCGCAGGGAATCCGGATGCTCATCCCGGCCCTGGTCAGATTTTCACGCCGTATCCGCTCTTCGTCAGCTTCTCGGCGCCGTTCTCCGTGACGAGGAACACGTCCTCCACCCCCACGACCCCTTCACCCGGAAAGGTGAACTTGGGCTCCAGGGCAAGGACGTTGCCGGGAACGAGGATGGCCTTCCCGTTGCGCGAGATGACGGGCGGTTCGTCCAGCTCGAGGCCGAGGCCGTGGCCGCAGAAACCGGCCTTGTCGTTGCCGTAGCCCATGAAATGGGCAAGGAGGTTCTTCTTCTCGGCGAGCTTCTCCGCCTTGAGGTACAGCTCGCTGACGACGACCCCGGGATGAACGGCGCCGGCCAGGACCTGGAGGATCTCGAGGGACTCCCGGTAGGCAACCTCCATCTTCTCGGGAAGCCTTCCCAGCGAGAAGGTTCGCGTGATGTCCGCGTTGTAGCCGCCGACCGTGGCGGCCATGTCGACGACAACGGGCTCGTGGCGGGCGATGACCCGGTGGCCGGCGCCGGCAGGCAGGGCAAGACTTGTCCCGTAGCCGCCCTCGGTCGTGTCCACGAAGGCGGGCTCGGCGGCGGACGCCCCCGAGACGACGGGCCCCCAGTAGCACTCCGCGTTGAAGCCCCGCATGCGGACGTAGCCCTGGTGGCCCCTCATGCGGGCGGCCATCTCGATCCGTGCCGAGAGCTCGAGCTCCGTCATGCCCTCCCGGATCGACTCGCGAGCCACGCGCATCATGTGATCGCCGAGCTTTGCCGACTGCCGGATGATCGCGATCTCGAAAGGGGACTTGACGGAGCGGATGCCCTGGATCACAGGCGAGACATCAACGATCTCCGCCGGTTTCAGGGCCTCCATGTAGCGTGCATACTGGTTGACGGGCAGGATGTCGAGCTCCATGCCGAGTCGCCTGAATCTGCGGTAGCCCTTGTCGGCCAGCACGCCGGCAAGCTCTCGCGTATTGCGGGCGTTGAAGAGGTGTTCGAGGGAGGTCTCCGAACGGACGCGGTTGGGGTTCTTCCGGATGAAGAGGATGGGGTGGCCGTCGGAGGGTACGAAGAGCCAGCCCTGGGGGACCGTGCCGGTGAAGTAGTACAGGTCGGCGTTCTGGACAATGAGCGCCCCCTCGACCTTCGCCTCGGACAGGCGCGCCTGCAGGGCCTTGATCCGGCGGTCGAGCTCCTCCTTCGGCGTTTTCTGCATGCAGCCTCCGGGATCGGGTTTCCGGTTCCGCGCGATGACGAACGTCACCCTCGTTGCCCTTTTTCAAAGGGGACCCCTGCACCGCTAGAACTCTATTCCGGCTCGCTCCTTGATGCCCTGCGCGTAATGGTGCTTGATCTCCCTCACCTCGCTCACCGTGTCGGCAATTTCGATGATCGCCTTCGGGGCGTAACGGCCCGTGAGGATGACGTCGACGCCTGCGGGCTTGTGTCTGAGCATGGAGACCACGCTGTCGACGGGGACAAGGCCGAAGTCCATGGCCACGTTGACCTCGTCGAGGATCACCAGGTCGTACTCGCCGGAGAGAATGGCGTTGCGGGCCAAATCGAGCCCCTGCCCGGCGAGTTCCACGTCCACGGGCGCGGGGTTGCCGCGCATGACGAAGCTGTCCAGCCCGCAGAGGCGCACCGTGAGGTTGGGAAGGCACTGCTCGGCGCAGAGGACTTCGCCGTACTTGCGGCCCTTCATGAACTGGATGACGAGGACCTTCTTGCCGTGGCCCAGCGCGCGCAGGGCCTGCCCGAGGGCCGCCGTGGTCTTGCCCTTGCCGTCGCCCGTGAAGACCATGATGAGTCCGCGGCTGTACTTGGCGAGGGTTTCTTCGATGGGATCCTGGGTCATGGAATCCTCCGGGAGACGGGGTCCAGGAAAAATGGATGCTGCACAATCCCCCCTGCCCCTTTTCAAGGGAGGGCATTTATGGGAAAAACAGGATGAAAAAGCCCGGGAGGCCGTTGTGGGCGGCCGTCCCGGGCTTTTCGATCAGTTCACGGCCTCGATCACAGGCACCCCTCCAGGTACCGCTTGGCGATGTCCTCGGCCACGGAATAGGGATCGACCTCCTTCTTCATCACCCTGTCGATCATCCCTTCCATTTCGCCGCTGCCGATGAGCTTCTGGAGGACCGGCTCGAGGATACATGCCCGGATGGCCTCGTTGAGCTCGACCGCGGCCTTGCGGCGCATCCTGCTGCCGATCATGTCCTTCTGGACGAGGTGCTGGTGATGTTCCTCGATCTTGTTGGCGATGTCTTCCAGCGCCTTGTTGAACCCTGTGGGCTCGAAGGCGCTTTCTACTTTCATGATGGGCGGCCGCCAGCCCCCCTGGAAGGAGGACGGCGGGGCCATGTCGAGCATCGCCATCAGCTCTCGCGAGAGCTTGGAGGATCCCTCGCGGTCGGCCTTGTTGACGACGAATATGTCGGCGATCTCGAGGATGCCCGCCTTGATCGCCTGAATCTCGTCCCCCATGCCCGGAACGAGCACCACGAGGACCGTGTGGGAGTGGTTGATGATGTCCACCTCCTGCTGGCCCGTACCGACGGTCTCGACGATGACGATGTCCTTGCCCAGGACATCCATCACGTGGATGGCGTCACCCACGGCCTTCGCGAGGCCGCCCAGGGCCCCGCGCGTGGCAAGGCTCCGGACGAACACACCCGGGTCCTCGGCGTGGCGCTGCATGCGGATGCGGTCACCGAGAATGGCGCCCCCCGTGAAGGGGCTGGTGGGATCGACGGCCAGCACACCGACGGTCTTGCCCTTTTTACGGAACATGTCGATGAGGCCGTCGGTCAGCGTGCTCTTTCCAGCGCCCGGCGAGCCGGTGAGGCCGATGACGTGCGCCTTCCCCGTGAGCGGGAAGAGGTGCTTGATGGTGGTCTTCGCCTCGGGGATGCGATCTTCCAGATTACGGATGAGGCGAGAGGCGGCGCGAACGTCGCCGTCCTTGATCTTCTTTGTGGTTTCCATTCCGGATGTCCTTCGCTAGTTTCTCGGCTTTACGTTTGTGTTGATCCAGTCGATGATCGACTCCAGGGTGGCGCCGGGCGTGAAGATCGCTTTCAGGCCGGCGTCGTACAGAAGCTGGAAGTCCTGGTCGGGGATGATGCCGCCGCCGATGACGGTGATGTCATCGACCCCTTTTTCCTTCATGAGCTTTGTGACGGCCGGGTAGAGGTAGCGGTGGGCCCCGGAGAGGCAGCTCAGCCCCAGCAGGTCCACGTCCTCCTGGATGACCGCCGATACGATCTGCTCGGGCGTCTGGTGACAGCCCGTGTAGATCACCTCGTAGCCGGCATCCCGGAAGCAGCGGGCCAGGACCCTGGCGCCGCGGTCGTGCCCGTCGAGACCCGGCTTCGCAACCATAACACGCAGTCTTTTCTCTGCCATCGTCGTGTCCCCTCCTTCCTAGTAGAGTCCCGGGTCGCGGTATTCGCCGTAGACCTCGCGGTAGACGTCACAGATCTCCTGCACGGAGCAAAGGGCCTTGACGGCCTCGATGCAGTAGGGCATGACGTTCTCACCCTTCTTGCAGGCCGCCTTGAGGTCGTCGAGGCACTTCTTGGCTGCCTTGCCGTCGCGCTTGCGGCGGACGGCGTTGAGCCGCTCGATCTGCTCGGTCTCGATCCTGTCATCGATCTCGAGGAAGGGGATGGACTCTTTCTCGGTGGAGACGTACTTGTTGACACCGACCATGATCTTCTCGCCGGCATCGATCTGGCGCTGGAACTTGTAGGCCGCATCGGAGATCTCGAGCTGGGGGAAGCCCTTCTCGATGGCGGCGACCATGCCGCCCATTTCATCTATCTTGTGGATGTACTCCCAGGCCTGCTTTTCCATCTCGTTGGTGAGCGCTTCGACAAAGTAGGAGCCGGCCAGCGGATCGATCGTGTTGGCCGCGCCCGTTTCCTCGGCGATGAGCTGCTGGGTGCGCAGGGCGATCTGGACGGCGAAGTCGGAGGGCAGGCACCACACCTCGTCGAGCGAGTTGGTGTGCAGCGACTGGGTCCCGCCGAGAACGGCCGCCAGGGCCTCCGTCGCCGTGCGGACGACGTTGTTGTAGGGCTGCTGAGCGGTAAGCGAGCAGCCTGCCGTCTGCGTGTGGAACCGCATCCACCAGGAGCGCTCGTCCTTGGATTTGTACCTCTCCGTCATGGCCTTGGCCCAGATCCGGCGGGCCGCCCTCATCTTGCAGATCTCCTCGAAGAAGTCGATGTGGGAGTTGAAGAAGAAGGAGAGCCTGGGGGCGAAGGAGTCGATGTCGAGTTTCTTGCGGCGAAGCACGTCTTCGACGTACTCCATGCCGTCACGCAGCGTGAAGGCCAGTTCCTGGACCGCCGTGGAGCCCGCCTCGCGGATGTGGTACCCGGAGATCGAGATCGTGTTCCACTTGGGGACCTTCAGGGTGCCGAATTCGACGGTGTCGCTGATGAGCTTCACGGACGGATCGGGCGGGCACATGAGGGTCTTCTGGGCGATGAACTCCTTGAGCATGTCGTTCTGGATCGTGCCGCCGATCTTCGTCAGGGGGATCCCCTGGATCTCGGCCGCGGCGCAGTACATGGCCCAGAGGGCCGTCGCCGGCGGATTGATCGTCATCGAAGTCGTGATCTTGTCGAGAGGAACGCCCTTGGTGAGAACGAGGAAGTCTTCGAGGGTGTCGATGGCCACGCCGCACTTGCCGCACTCGCCCCGGGCCTTGGGGGAGTCGGTGTCATACCCCATGAGGGTGGGGAAGTCGAAGGCCGTGCTGAGGCCCGTCTGGCCTTCCTTCAGGAGCAAATGCCACCGCGCATTGGTGGTGGCGGCATCTCCCATTCCCGAGAACATGCGGAAGGTCCAGTACTTGCCGCGATAGCCGGTCACCTGGTTGCCGCGGGTGTACGGGTACTGCCCGGGATAGCTGATATCCCGCGCAAAATCCATATCCTTGATGTCATCGGGGGTGTAGAGACGTTTGATGGGAAGATCGGAAACCGTGGACCACTGGGCATCCGGCTTCTGATCGGGCCATTTGGAGACGAGTTTCTTGACCTCGTCCTCCCACTTCTGGCGCATCTTGCTGGACGACTCGAGAACTTCTTTTGCGAAATACACGTTTCCTCCCTCCTTGTCCGTGAATTCTGAAAGATTCAAGCCATATACACTCCTTGAAACGTATTCTTCCCTGAGACCCGTGAATGACAGACCCGATCACTCCCGTATACAAAAACCTCCATTTTGTCAAGTGAAAAGACGTCGATTTCGCCCGTTTTATGGGCCTTTCGGGGCAGGGGCCCCGGAGCGGCGACAGGACGGGAACGGATCTTTACAGGGATGAAGTTTTCAGACCTTGCCGGACGGCTATACGGAGATGATGCATTGTAATCGCTGCCGGATACATCTTTTGGAAGTCGGCACGCACGCCTGACGTCAGCAGAGTGGGCGGATGGCGGCGGCGGAAACAGGGAGCAGCGTTGCCGCCATCTTCCATGGGTCCGGCCGTGGTCGCTTCGTTTCCCGGCAGGGCTCGAAGGGGTCAGTTCTCGCCGAGCACCATGACGAGATTCTCGAAAAGCTCTCTCTGCGTCCTGTCGTATAGCTTGCCCCTGATGAGGTTCAGCGCCTGGAAGGGGAGCATCTTCCCCCGGTAAGGCCGGTCCGAGGTCAAGGCGTCGTACATGTCCACGAGCGCGCAGATCCTCGCGTACACGTGGATCTCGCCCCCGTAGAGGCCGTAGGGATAACCCCGCCCGTCCTCCCGCTCGTGATGCTCGAGCACGATGAGCTTGCACTCGGTGGTCAGCTGGTTCGTCTCTTTCAGGATGTCGAACCCGTACAGGGGATGCCTGCGCATCTCCGTCATCTCCTCGTCGGTCAGGCGCCCTTCCTTCATGATCACTCCGGGGTTGATCCGGGTCTTTCCCAGGTCGTGAAGGAAAAATCCGATGCCCAGCTCCCGGAGGTTGTGGCTGCTCGAACGGCCGAAGTATCTCCGGGCCACCAGCAGCGACAGAACGCCCACATTGACGGAATGCGAGTAGGTGTAGGCGTCGTAATCCCGTATGGAAAGAAGATATCGGCTCAGGTGATCCACCTCCAAAATGCAGTCGATCACCTCGTAGAACCCTTCCTTGGCCTCCTGGATGGTCTCCTGGTCTGGGGCACTTTCCATCAGCCGCTGCATGACCATTTTCGAACAGGCCTTCACGGCGGCGGCCCTGCAGTCCGGGGCTACTCCCTGGTCGTGAAGGATCTCCATCAGATCCGAAGGGATGGCTTCTTCCGCAGCGGGCGTGGCGCTGTCGTGGGCGGCAAGGGGAGCGCCGATTCGCGGGGAATCGACGCTGACCGTCTCGACCCCCCAGTGCTTCATCTTTTCGATGTCTCTGGCCGAGTTCAGGGTGAACCGGCTTCGCAGGAAGGGATGCCTGAACCACGATCCGGGGATAGTGACCTGCATACCGACTTTTAACTCATGGACAGGGACCGACTGCTGCATAAATCCTCCAGCCGAAAGAAACCCGTCCGGCCGCTCCACGGGGGGCAGCCCCCGGGCCTAACGGTTCCTCCACTTTCCCTTTGCCGTCCCGAAAACCCCCCGTTCCGGCACGCCCGTCGCGGTGACCTCCACGTCGCTTCCCGCCACGGCGAAACTCAGGGTGTAATCGCCCGCATCGGGGTTGACGGCCGCAGCGATAGCGGCCAGGTCGTTTGCCTCCTCTTCGGACGTCATCAGCTTGATGGCGAACTGACTTGTCAGCCGGTTCTTCCCCTCCATCACGGCCTGCAGGGCGGCCCTGTTTTCGGCTTCCCTTTTCAGCTCCATGAACTGCGGCACCGCAACGACGCTGAGAACCCCGAGGAGGACGAGCACGGCAATGAGCTCGATCAGGGTGAATCCCCTCCGGCTGCTTGTTCGAAGTAAACCTGCCTTTCGCCAAACCCGTTTCACAACATCCTGCACCGGCTTTCCTGTTGTGGCTGCCCCTCCTTTGAGCATGGATGATACCAGCGAGTCGTCGCGTCCCACTGTGACAGAAATTACAACAATATCGAATCGTTGCGATTTTACAGGCGCGGCGGTGCGAACCCGACCGGCCCGCAGGGAGGATTCTGTCGTGACCCGGCAACGCAAAATATTGAATGATGTCGATGATGTATCGCGGCCGTGCCGATACGGACCGGGCCAGATCGGCATGGCACCCGGTCCCCGCCTCTCAGCCGCCCCCTCTGACGGCAAGACAAAAAAAAGAGAGGCAGGGCGCTCCGCCTCTCTTTTCCATCACGGGTCTTCCGGTTTATCCATCGAGGGCCCTCCCGGTCTTCCAGGCATCGCCGACCAGGTCCGGCCCCGCATCCCCTCGACGGGACGTTACTGCGGCCGGTCGGCCGGGAGTTCCTCGCCGAGGGCCAGCCTGCAGAGGTCGCTGATCATGAAATTCTTCAGGCCTGCTTCGCGGACCTTCTTGTTGAGGACCGTGAAGCACATGGGGCAGAGGTACACCATCGCCTCGGCGCCGCTTGCCTTCGCGTCCTCGACGTTCTTCACCCGGAAAGGCTCGTAGTTCTTCCCGCGGGGGAAGAGCTTGAGTCCCGGGCCCGCCACCTCCACGCCGCAGCACAGGGCATCTTCGCCCTCGTAGCGCCGCTTCATGCGCGTCACCCCGATCAGATCGAAGATCTCGTTGACGACGGGGTCCTTCTCGGGCGTGTAGCGCGAGGCGCAGGGCCGCTGGTAGGCGACTTTCATGTTGAGCTTCTTCAGGCTCCCCTTCTTTTCCTTCAGGACGTCCCGGAGGTGCTCGAAAAGGTGGATCGGCTTGAAGGGGATCTTGATCCCCAGCTCGGGGGCGATGCCCATGATGGCTGCATAGCAGTCGTCATGCAGAAAGACAATCTCCTTCGCCCCGGACTTTGCCAGGTTGTCCACCATCCCCTGCATGCGCTCCCGCAGGATCGACTCGTCGCCCATGTGGGAGAAGAGCACGTTGCAGAAGTAATGTTTCCCCTTGAGCACGGGGATCGTCTCGAAGAGCTGACCCTGGATGGCCCAGGGCATGTTGCCCTGCATGACGCAGATCGACATGACCCGCTCGGCGGGTTTCACAGGCCTGGGCTCGCCTTCGAATTGGAACCGGGCGGCCATGTCGGCGCGCAGCTTCGGGTCGGTGAAATCCCCAGCCTCCTCCATCCGCTTCATGATGAGGTCGAAGGGCCTGGCGTTCGTGGGGCAGTATTCGTTGCAGGCCATGCAGGTCACGCAGTCGTAAATCCAGGGCGACTTCTCGCCCGCCGCGAGCTTGCGCATCGCCGCCGACCCGCTCTCCCTGTCGAACTCCAGGTACTTGCACCGCGCCAGGCAGTCTCCGCAAAAATCGCATCTTTCCTCGTGGAACATAGGCACCCTCTCCCTTCCTCAGCAGTATTCCTTTTCGTGACATCACTTGAATTTCACGGTTCCGGCCTTCCTTCGCAAGCGGCCGCCGCAACGGCCCCTTGCGCTTTCCGATATCCCCCGCCGGCCTGCCCTCCCTTCCCGGCGACAAACGGAATCCGCCCGGGAAAGCCCTGCGCCTTTCCGTCAGGTCCCGGATTCGGAGGAAAACCTGTAGGCAGACCCCACACTGTTAAGCACGAAAGCGGCGGGAAAGGCCAGCGAAAAGCGCTGAATGGCGTTCCACCCCGTGCAGTGCATCGGCACGACAACGTCCGGCGCCTCCGCCTTCAGGGCCTCCAGGGTATCCTCCAGGATCGGCTCGAAGAGAGGCCCGGCCAGATGGAAGCCCCCGAGGACCGCGTGGACTCGTTGCGCGCCGGTAATCTTTTTCCCGTACCGGACGGTGTTGACGATTCCCGCATGGCTGCAGCCCCCGATCACGACAAGGCCCTTGCCCTCCAGAAGCATAAACAGGGCCTGGTCATCCCGGATCGGGTCTTTTTCCAGTCTGCCATCCTTTTCCATGACGGCGTGGGGCATCCCCTTTTCAAAGGGCGTTGTCCGCTCCACCTCGCCGCTCACCAGGATCATGTCCTCGCAGAGCAGGGTCGGCGCGGCCGTTTCCCGGATCTGGCCGCCCCGATTCTCGATCTCCCTACGGTTCAGCATGACGGGAAAGCGATCCCTGCCGCCGTCTTTCCGGGTCAGATAACGCGATGAGACAAACGCATCGGGGTGCACCAGGACCGGCATCGGCCTGCGGACCTTCTCCAGGATAACATGCAGGGAGCCCAGGTGATCCATATGGCCGTGGCTCAGCACGATCGCCTCGATGTCCTCCGGGTTCAATCCCAGGCACTCCATGTTGTGCGGCACGCCGATGGCGCTGTACCCGGTGTCGAACAGGATGGTATGCGCACGGTGCCCGCCCCGAACGGTGACCAGCAGGGACAGGCCGTGCTCGCTGACGAGGGTGTCCCTGGCAATCTCCCCGTTTTTCAGGCGGTTCGCCCTTCGGACGACCTTCGTGTTCCCGAGGAGCACATCCGCGTAGTTGTCCATGAGGGTCAGCACTTCGATGTGGTTCGCTTCCCGCAATCGATCATTCATGGTTCACACCCGTTCCCTGTCGGCCTTTCTGCGCCGCTGCCCTTTCACTGAAACGCCCGTCGTCCCGGGTCTGCGCGAGCTTTTCGACGGCGCCCTCGACCCACCCGATCCGCACGTCGTCCGCCCCGTCGAACCGGGGGACGTAGGGCTTGATGTCCAGCAGCGGTGTTCCGTCGACGATGTCCACGTTCTCGATGTAAAGGACGCTGCCCTCGACCCCGAGCAGGCGGACGACCGAGATCCCGATCGCGTTGGGCCGTGCGGGACTCCTGGTCGCAAAAACCCCCCGCTCCCGGCTGTCGAGAAAGGGCTTCACCCTCAGCGCCGACGGCCTGGCCCGGTCGAAATGATAGATCAGGATCACGTGGGAGAATCCATCCAGGTCGCTCAACCCGTCCGCCAGCCCGGGATCGAGTTCGGCCCGCCCCACGACCCCCTTCGCCGCCGCGGGCTGGATCGGCACGCCTTCAGGGGCCGCAAAGGGGGTGCGGATGACCCCGATGGGTTTGTACCGGATCTCTTCCCTCATGGTCTACTCATCCTTTGCGGGTCTTCCCGACGGCATAGTCCCTCAGGGCCTTCTGGAGGGCCCGGGCCGCCAGCAGGGCACAGTGGCGGTCCTCTTCGGGCATCCCGCCGAGATACTCCTCGATGGCGCTCTGGTTGACGCCCAGGCAGCCCCGCAGGGTACGGCCTCTGGCCATCTCGGCCGCGGCGGCCAGGGACGCGTAGGCCGAGAGGCAGCCATCGATCGTGAAGGCGGCGTCCTCGATCTTCCCGCCGGCCACGCGGAGGAAAAACTCCACCGTATCGCCGCACTCGCCCTTGAGGGCCGCATGGCCGTCGGGCCTGTCGATGCGGCGGTTGTTCGATGCGTCCGTCCCCAGCCGGATCAGTCTCTCCGAATAGCGCCTGCCCGTCCGCTGAAAGAGCATCTCGAGCAGCGCCCGTATCGTTTCCGCGTCACGCTCCATCGCAAGAGAGACCCCTCGAACCGATCCGTCTTTTCTCCGTGCCCAAGCCTATCGGGTCCTCAAGAACAACCGGCCCGTCCGCCCCATTCATGAACGCAGGGAGGTCAGGATGTTCCGCACGATCGCCTCGAAGGCCTTCGCCGAGGGCGAGCCCGCCTTCGACTTGACGAAGGGAAGCCCCCGGTCGGCCATCTCGACCAGATCGGGCTCGAAGGGGATCCGACCCAGGAAGGGCACGCCCAGGTCCTTCGCGGCCTTCTCGCCGCCGCCTTTCTTGAAGATCGGGGTCTCCTTGCCGCAGTGCGGGCAGACGAAACCGCTCATGTTCTCAATGATTCCGAGGACGGGAATGTTCAGCTGGCGCGCGAAGAAGACGCTCTTGCGCGCGTCGAGGATCGAGACGTCCTGGGGGGTGGTCACGATCACGGCGCCGCTCACGTCCGGGATGAGCTGGCAGGCGCTCAACGGCTCGTCTCCGGTGCCGGGGGGGGAGTCGACGATCAGGAAGTCCAGCTCGCCCCAGTTGATCTCCTCGAGGAACTGCCGGATGGCGGACATTTTCAGGGGGCCGCGCCAGACGATCGGCGTATCCGGGTTCGGGGCCGCGAAGGAGATGCTTGCCGCCTTGAGGTTGGGCAGCACCCGGACCGGTTCGATGCCGTTCTCCGAGCCGATGAACCCCTCGCCCTCGACGCCCAGCATCTTCGCGATGTTGGGGCCGTGCAGGTCGATGTCCACGAGGCCCACGTCCCGGCCCGTCAGGGCCAGCGTGTAGGACAGGTTGACGGAAACGGAGGTCTTTCCCACCCCTCCCTTGCCGCTCATGACGATGATCTTGTGCTTGATCCGGGACATCCGTTTCTTGAGTTCTTTGTCCCGGTCTTCTTCGTTCTTCTTCGGATCTGTGATCTGAATGGGCTTCATGGGTTGACGGGTTGAAACTCCTTTCTGATGGTTTATGACGGCCGGCGGTCCTCGACCGCCGGTTCGGAATCGATCCGGGACCAGGCGGAGCGGATCGCCGCGGCGACCTCGTCGTCCGCCGTCTCGACGTAGGGAACGGCGCGTATGAGGGATTCGGCCACCCGCTTCGAGAAGGGGATCCGCCCCAGGAAGCTCACCCCCTCCCGGGCGCAGAGCTCTTCGATATCGCGGCTGCGCTCCGGGTTGATGTCCCACTTGTTGATCACGATGCCCGCGGGGATCCGGAAGTGCCGGGTCAGCTCGACCACGCGCCGCGCGTCGTGGATCCCCGACAGGGTCGGCTCCGTGACGATGACGGCGAGGTTCGTGTCGGTCAGCGAGGCCAGCACGGGGCATCCGATCCCCGGGGGACCGTCGATGATCACATAATCCAAGCCGCGCGTTTCGGCAAGTTCTTTCGCCTTCTGCCGGATGCAGGCGACGAGCTTTCCCGAATTCTCCTGGGCGATCCCGAGCCTTGCGTGGACGAAAGGCCCGTAGGCCGTCTCCGAGAGGTACCACTCGCCGCAGAGGTTTTCCAGCATCTCGACGGCCTCGACGGGGCAGATGCGGGCGCACAGCCCGCAGCCCTCGCAGGCCAGGGGGTTGACGGCGAAGCGGTCGTCGGCCCCGTGGATGGCGTCGAACCGGCACAGCTCGGCGCACTCGCCGCAGGCGATGCAGGCCTCCGGGTCGATCCGCGCGACATGGCCGCTCCGGAACTCGTGCGTCTCCACGACGCGCGGGTTGAGCAGGAGGTGCAGGTCCGCCGCGTCGACGTCGCAGTCCACCATGACCTTGTTCTTTGCCAGCGCCGCAAGCGACGCCGTGAAGATCGTCTTACCCGTGCCGCCTTTGCCGCTGATGACCACGATCTGCTTCATAGTGATTCCTGATCGCCTCGTAGAGGCCCCTGAATTTCTCCGCGTACGCCCCGCTGCCGTCGACCGCGATGAGCCCCCGGGAGTACCCCTCCGCGATCTCGCGGTCGAAGGGAATGCTCATCAGCACCGGGATGCCGTTGGCCTTTGCATAGGACTCCACGCCGTCGTCTCCGATGTCGCAGCGGTTGATGACCAGGCCGTGCGGGATTCCCATGACCCGCAGGACCTCGACGGCGAGGACAAGGTCGTTGAGCCCGAAGGGGGTCGGCTCCGTGACCAGAAGGCAGTAGTCGCTGCCTTCCAGGGAGGTGATCACCGGACACGAGGTGCCCGGGGGCGCATCGATGAGGGTCGTCCGGGTCCGATCGACGTGCTTCTTGACCTGTCGGATCAGCGGAGGAGACATGGCCTCTCCGACATTCAGACGACCGTGGACGAAGCGAACCGCACCCGCCCGTCCCGTCTCGACGACGCCGATCTCGCGGGGAACCTCACGGATTGCGCCCTCGGGACAAAGGAGGAAACAACCCCCGCAGCTGTGACACAGATTCGGGAAAACCAGTACGCTGCCCTTGAGGGCATCCTTCGGGGCAATGACGGCGATCGCGTTGAAGGCGCAGACCTCCGCGCATTTCCCGCAGTAGGTGCACTTTTCTTCGATGATCTCGGGCACCATGACCCGTGCGGGGATTCTCTCCGCCAGGTCCGGTTTGAGGAAAAGGTGGGCATTGGGTTCCTCCACGTCGCAATCGAGGAACTGGACGTCCCCCAGCACGCGGGCCAGGTTGACTGCCACCGTGGTCTTGCCGGTGCCGCCTTTTCCGCTCGCAATGGCGATGACCATGGCGGCTACTCCCGCACCATGGCCGACCCGCATTCGGGGCACTTCGCCGTGTAGCAGGGAACGCCGGGGGTGTGGGGTGTCTTCGTCCCGCAGTTCGGGCACAGACAGTTCCCGCCGGGGCCGGCCCCCGCGCGGGTGCCGCCCATGCGTCCGCCGCCTCCCGCACCACGGCCGCCGCCTCGACCGCCGCCGGCGCCGCGGCCGCCTCCCTGTCCTGATCTTCGTCCGATAGGCATGGCTGACCTCCTTGTCGTTTCGTTTTGACAACGCGGCCCGTCCCGCCGCCTGTTCAGGAGCGGGCAAGCGGCGGCAACGCTCCTCCGGGACCTATTTCAATCCCGCTTTCGAGGCGGCCGTGGGCCCGCCGGTTGCCTGGTAAAGGCCCTTCTTGAATCCCTCCACGGCCTCTCGCACCGTCCCGCCAACGCCCGTGTAGATGGCAATGCCCGCCGCCTGGAGGGTCTGAAAGGCATTGGGACCGACGTTTCCCGTCAGGACGGCCTTCGCGCCGCGGGACGCCACAAGCTGGCCGGCCTGTATACCGGCCCCGCCCGAGGCGCCGGTCCCGGCATTGTCGACGGCTTCAAAGGCCATCGTGTCCGAATCGACGAAGATGAATGTCCGGCATCTGCCGAACCGCGGGTCCACCCGGGAATCGAGGGACGCTCCTTCCGAAGAGATGCAGAGTTTCATACTTCCTTCTTCCTTTCTCCCGTTCGGCCCGGGGTCCTCCGGGCTTTCTTTGTGTTTTATCTGTTATGGGGGTGGTCGCCGTGGGGGTGGTCACAGACGGTTTTCTCGATGCCGTGACCCTTCCCCGAGCCGTGGTTGCACAGGCTGGCGCCGCCGGCGAGCGTCCCGGCCAGGAACCGCTCGATGACCGCATCGACCGGACCGCTGATCCCCAGGATGGTTTCCATCCCCAGCTCGCGGAAGATGTCCTGCGCCCGTCCGCCCATCCCACCCGTGACGACCAGCTGGACCCCCTGTTCGCTCAGAAACCTGGGGATGAAGCCCGGCTGATGACCGGGGTTGGGGATGACCCTCCGGCCGACGACGCTGCCGCCGTCGACATCGACGATCGTAAAGACCGGACAGCGCCCGAAATGGGGGAACACGTCATTTCCTTCCGTTGAAATCGCGATTCTCATTCTTCCTTGTCTCTCCCTTCATGGATGAGGTGGGGAGGCCCCCGTGAAGGGGCGCTCCCCGGGGAGGCAGGTACCGCTCTGCCCTATTTCCCCTCTGCGTTCATCGCGGCCAGACGCGCCTCCAGGTCCTGGAGTCGCAACCTGAGAAAATCGGCCTCGCTTTGCAGGGCCTGCTTCCCGCCCGCCGCCATGGGCGGAGCGTCCCAGTAAGCCCAGCGCTGCCACCAGGGAAGTCCCGTGGCGTAGAACTGGTTTCGCCATCCCCGTCCTCCGCCCCTGCCGTAAAATCCGAATCCGCCGAAAAACGGCCTCCCGGCGCCTCGGGGATAGGCGCAGAATCCCCTGCCGCCGCCTGTCATGGGGCCCATACCCCTCGGTCCTGTTCTGTCAAATCCCGGCATCGTATTTACCTCCTGAGTGTTTTTTTCTTTTCGTTGTGCTGGATAAACCATCGCGTCCCCTTCACCCCGGGGACGGAAATCCTCGAACGGCCATCTCAGCGGCCGGCGGGCCGACGATACTCGATGAGGCGGAGCGGGTCTTGCGTCTCCAGCGCCGTCGGCCCGTTCTCAGGACCGGCCGCCTTCTGCGGCCCTTGTTTCCCTTCCCGCCCAAGCATCATCCCACGTTCCCGGGAGGAAAGTCTCGGGCCGGCCTTGATGCCGCGAAGCGCCTTGATGGCCCCCCAGATGGTGACCGCCTCCCGGAGCAGCCATAAAATGTCCGACAGCCTGTCGCCTGTCCTTCCCGGTCTCCCGGCGCCTCGGGTGTCGCCGTCCCAGCGGCACAACCCCCTGCCTCTCCCCGTGCGGCGCCCCATACCCCTCGGTCCTGTCCCATCAAAGTTCGGCATGACCCTCACCGCTGCATTGAATATTAATGATACCCATTTTCAGTTATAGACAAAATAAAAAAGCTCACGGCTTCCGGCAGCCCTCGCAAAGACCGTAGAACTGGATCAGGTGATTGGTGATCGCGAAGTTGTATTTTTTCGACAGCCCCTCCTCCGTTTTCTTCAGAAGGGCGACCTCCTCGTCGATGAAGTCCCGGTAGTTGACAATGCGGCCGCAGCCCGTGCAGACAAGGTGGTGATGGTGATCTTTCCCCTTGGGTCCCTCGGCGAGCTCGAAACGCGCCCGCCCGTCGCCGAAATCGAACTTGTATACCAGCCCGATGTTGACAAGCATATCCAGGGTCCGATAGACTGACGTCAGACCGATGGCAGGGTACGTCTCGTGGACCCGCATGTAAATGTCCTCGGCGCTCAGATGCTGGTCCGTGTGGGAGAGAACGTCAAGCACCGCCTCACGGCCCATGGTCATCCTGAAGCCACAGTTCCTTACTCTTCCATGACACCAGTGCCGCCCTCTGTCCATGTCCTCCATCGTCGCTGCCCATTTTGTTATTGAAAACCATTTTCATTTGCAATATAGTTTCCCTGCGCAAACGTGTCAAGTCTTTTTTCTCGTGAGCTGCACCCTCCCTTGTGAACAGCCTTGAGGGTCATGGCAATAAGCCCCGACTCCGCTCGGGGTTATCGATGGAAGAAACGGGCCCTGTCAAATCGTCCCCAACCCTCCTTTATCAAGGGGGGGGAGGCGGAAAGGGGGTGATCGCCAATCACAAGGAGCCCGGGATGGGCGGTTCGAGGCTGTCGGACGGCAACGTAACAGACAACCAGTGCGCAGGGAGGAGAATCAATGGAATACAAAACCGTCATGCTGGACAGAAAGGACGGGATTGCCGTCTTGACGCTGAACCGTCCCGATGTCCTCAATTCCGTCAATATGGAGATGAGGTCGGAGATTCTCGGGATCCTGGAGAGTCTCGAAAAAGACCCCGGCGTCCGGGTCCTCATCGTGACGGGCGCCGGACGCGCATTCTGCGCGGGAGCCGACATCAACGAGTTCAAGGAGTCAGGCAAGGACCCGGCAATGCAGAAGTTCCTGAACAAGAAGCTCATCGCCATGGCCAGGGCTTACTATGAATTCGAAAAACCGGTCATCGGGGCAATCAACGGCGTGTCGGCAGGAGACGGGTCCCAGTGGGTCCTTGCCTTCGACCTCAATGTCGCCTCGGAAAAGGCCCGCTTCGGGTGGCCGGCGACGTATCTCGGCATCCTTTGACCCTACGGAATCATCCGGCTTCCGGCGGAAGTCGGCCGTTACCGTGCCAAGGAGGTGCTCATGACGAGAAAATTCGTCAGCGCCGAGGAAGCGGTCCGCTGGGGTTTTATCAGCAGGGTTGTTCCCCATGACAAGTTGATGGAAGAAGCCTTCGCGCTGGCCGAGGAGATCAAGAAAATGCCGCCCCTGTCGCTCCGGGCGGTCAAGAAGGCAGTGAACCAGGGCATGCAGGGCTACGACTTCGCCGAATACATCATGGACAGCCTGCAGAAGAGCGAGGACGCAGCGGAGGGCACGAGCGCCTTCCTCGAGAAGAGGGAGCCTGCGTTCAAGGGCAGGTAGACGCCTCGGCCCCTAGCCTGCCTGGACGGATCGGAGGGAACGGCGCGCCGTCCCGACAGGAAAGACCAGCAAAAAGCCCCGGGTCAAGTGAGCCGGGGCTTTCTTCCTCATCGAATTCCGCGAGCAACCTGCTCACGAGACGGCCGAGCCTCAGGTGCCCTTTTCGGAAAGATCGCAGGTCAGGCCGATCGCTTCGAGCTTTTCCACATTCACCCCGAACGGTTTCGAGGATGCTTCGTCGCGGTCGGTCATGATGAGTTCAGCCGCGATGCCTGCAGCATCGGTGATGATCTCCCGGCAGTACAGGGCGTGATCACGGCAAAGCCAGCTGTCGTGCCACTTGGATGTGAGATCGCGGCAGCACGTACAGCCGTACTTGGCCAGGAACTGGTTCGGGATCTGGTTGAAGAGGCGATACAGGCCGGGTTTTCCGTAGAGCTGCTGGGCCGACTTCTTTGCCGCCTGCTTTGGATCGGGGTCCTCGGGAAGCGTCGAACGGCCGTGGACACAGCCCACGGCAATGACAGCCCCCGTGATGGCCCCGCAGGTGTCGCCGTAGAGGCCCACGCCGCCGCCGAACCCGGTGGCCACCTTCTTCACCTCGGGGGGAAGGCCCGTGTCCACCAGGGCCAGGACAGCCTCGGTGACGCACTCCGTGCAGTTGTACCCGAGGGAGAAGTTCTTTCGCGCCCGTTGACGGATTGCCTCGATCTTTTCTTCTCTCGTCATGGTCCCGTCCCTCCCGGCATTTTGGCCAATCCTTAGATCAATTGCCATTCAAGATCAAGCAGAATATTTCCGCGGCCCCGGGCCCGGAGCCGGGAGGCCGCCGGACAGGGATCCCTCCGGGAGCGGAACCCTTCGCGTGGTTGATTTTTCCCCGGCGTTCATGTATGGACAGGAGGGGTCAATACAGGGTGCCGCCCGCCTCATGTGCGCTCCGCCGCGGAAAGGGTCTCCGCCGGCGGACGGGTCATCATCACATCAACCGCCACAAGGAGGGAGAACCATGTCGGATCTGAAGAACGTGAAGAAGCCCGAGGATCTCAGCCAGGAGGACCTGGCCCGATTTGTCGTCGATGCCCTGCATCGGGTCATCGTCCACTACACCATGTGGTTCATGGAAACGGAACACCAGGTGGGCATGACCAAGGCCCTCGACATCCTCAGGGAGGTCCGCAAGAACAGCTACAACATCCAGATGGACCGCCTGGCCAAGACGATGGGATTCGAGATGAAGGGCGGTGTGCCGAAGGTGCTGGCCGATACCCCGAAGGACAAGCTGATCCACATCCTGAACAACGTGGGGATCAACTGGCTCGCCAACGACGGCGTCTGGTTTACCTGCGTCGAAGCGGCCCGCGACATGTTCGACGCCAAGCGCTGCAACGACTCCACCTGGACGCGCTTCTCGCCCTTCGAGGCCTGGTCCATCAAGGAGTTCCTGGGGCTTCCCGAGCAGGCGGGTCTCGAGGGGCTGAAGGTGGCCCTGCAGTTCCGGATGTACGCCCGGATCAACGTACAGACCATCCTGGACGACGGCCCCAACGCCATCATCTTCCAGATGAACGACTGCCGCGTCCAATCGGCCCGGAAGCGAAAGGGTCTCGACGACTACCCCTGCAAGTCGGCAGGCCTCGTGGAGTACCGCCATTTCGCGGAGACGATTGACTCGCGCATCAAGACGGAGTGCCTGGGCTGCCCGCCCGACAAGCACCCGGACGAGTGGTTCTGCGCCTGGAGGTTCAGCATCCCCGAGAAGAAGTAAGGCGCAGGGCCCGCATCGGGACCCTTCATGAAAAAGCCGCTGCTCATGGACCTGGAGGACAACGTCTTCCTCGAGGACGATGCGCTCGTCGTCATCGACCGGCGAAGACTCCCGCGCGAGATCGTCCGCCTGCGATGCCCCGACCACGAGGCCGTGGCACGGGCCATCGAGGAGATGGCCGTGCAGGGGGCGGGCGACATCGCCATCACGGCGGGGTTCGGCCTGTACCTCGCGGCGCGCCAGGCCGAACAGGGCGCCGCCGCGAAACGGGACGACGCGCTCCGCGCGGCGGCGGCGAGGCTCATCGCAACCCGGCCCACGGGCTATCACCTGGCGGCCCTTGTCAACAAGCTCATGCGCCGCGTCGGCGAAGCCGGGGATGCCGTTCCCGCCTCCGGGGTCATCCTCTCGTCCCTGCGCCGGTCCCTGGAGGCCCAGCGCCGGATCTCCGAGGACACGGGCCGGCACGCCGAGACGCTGCTTGCCTCCGGCGACCGTGTCCTGACGCACTGCTTTGCCGGGCCGGCCCTGCTGTACATGCTGGCGTTCGCGCGGGAAAAGGGAAAGGAGCTCCGCGTGGTCTGCACGGAGACGCGGCCCTACCTCCAGGGGGCGCGGCTGACAGCCTGGTCCGTGAGCGAGCTGGGCATCGACACGACGCTCATCACCGACAACATGGCCGCCCACTGCATGGCGAAGGGGATGGTGAACAAGCTCTTCGCCGCGGCCGACCGCGTGGCCATGGACGGGGTCGTGGCCAACAAGGTGGGCACGCTCCAGCTGGCCATCTGCGCGGACTACTTCAAGATCCCCTTCTATGTCCTCGCTTACGGGGGGCCGGACCCCGGGACCCTGCGGGGAGCCGATATCCCGATCGAGGAGAGGGACCCGCGGGAGGTCCTCGAGTTCCTGGGCGCGCCGATCAGCGGCCCCTGCGTGAAGGGCTACTACCCGGCCTTCGATCTGACGCCGGCAGGGCTGGTGACGGGGATCGTGACGGCAGCGGGGGTCAACCCGAGACAAGCATGAAGGGGAGGGGGCGATCCGGGAGGCACGGCCTTTCCGTGCACCGCCCGATCACTGGTACAGGATATCCCGTTGCGCCGAGGGGTCGGCCTTCTCCACCGCCAGGGCCGAGCCGGGGATCAGGTAGCTCCGCATCCGGCCGGGCAGGTAGACCAGGAACCAGGGGTCGTCGGGTCGATACTCCCCGCGCCGGCCGACGATCTTCCCCCGGGAACCCTTCATCGGGTGGCCGGGATGGGTGACGACGACGAAATCGCCGAGTTCCATGGCGCTGCTCCTTTTGAGAAAGAAACCTATCGGCGAACAGATGATAGCACAGCGACGGGGGGATCACAACAGGGAAGACGAGGGGCCGGAACGAAGAAAAGGAACAGATCACGGACCCGCGGCCCGGTTCGGAGCTCCGGGTGAAAGGGTGCAAGGCGGGCTTCGGGCTTCCGGAATCCGGATTCAGGATCAGGAAAGAACCTCTTCCTTCAGAAACCTGGAATCCCGGGACCCGAATCCGTTCTTTGTTGGACGAAACAGGGAAGAGGAGACGAACCGGACACGCGGCAAGCCAAGGGGGGACCGATGACTGAGATCAAGATGCCCATTCATTTCCACGCCAACTACAAGGTCATCATCCGCACGGCAGACTGGGAGACGAGGGAGAGGGCCCAGAAGCTCACCGTCCGGGAGCTGACCCCGGAAGAGCGGAAGGCCTCGTTCAAAAGCCTCGCCGAGAAGGACATGCCGACGCACCAGATCACATTCTACGATTTCGGCTGCAAGCGGGTGATCGAAGGAAAACTGCTGGAGAACGTCGAGGAGAAGATCGTCTTCAAGGTCCAGGAGAAGGAGTACGAGTTCTCGCACTTGAAGCCGCCGGCCCCTGCCGCCCGCTGACGGCAGCCCTATGCGGATTATACGGTACTCGTATACTCGCTGGCTCACCGTTTGCGAAGCCAGGAAGATCGGAAGTTAAGAAGAGCGGCCCGGATGAAACAGTCCGTTTCTTTACCGCTCTCCTGCTCTTCCTCACTTCCGCTCTTCCCGAACGATCGTCGCAGTTTGCCTTCAGGGCGACTGCTGCATCAACGTCGAAACCCGGGGTTGTAGGAATCACGCCACGGCGCGCTTCTCGGCCGGCTGTCCCAGGATTTCGCGGATTTTCTTCGACAGGTCGATGATGCTGAAGGGCTTCTGGATGAAGCCTCCACAGCCGCGCGAGAGGATGTTCGAGGCCTGACCGTTGAGGCTGTAGCCGCTCGCCAGGAGGACCTTCACCGAGGGGTTGATGTCCTTCATGGCGTCGAACACCCGTCCGCCGCCCATCTCGGGCATGATCATGTCGAGGATCACCATGTCGATCTCGCCGGCCTTCTGCCGGTAGATCTCGATCGCCTCAGGCCCGCCGCGGGCCGCAAGCACCTGATATCCGAGCGTCTTCAGAACCTCCACGCCCACGTTGAGCACAATGTCCTCGTCGTCGACAATGAGGATCGTCTCCGTGCCCTTGATGACCTGGCGTTCCAGCGCGGCGTCCACGACGGCCCCGCTCGCGGAAACAGGCAGGTAGAGGTTGAAAGCCGTGCCGTGACCGCGCTCGCTGTACAGGGTGATGAAGCCGCCGTGGTTGCGGATGATCCCGTAGGCCGAGGCCAGGCCGAGGCCTGTCCCGCGGCCCCGCCCCTTCGTCGTGAAGAAGGGCTCGAAGACTCGCTGCCGCGTCGGCTCGTCCATACCGATCCCGGTGTCGGTGATGGAGATCTTGACATAGCGGCCGGGCTTGGCCTTGTGGGGCTTCACGAACAGCTCGTCGAGGATCATGTTTTGCGTCGAGAGGGTCATCTCGCCGCCGCCGGGCATGGCCTGCCAGGCGTTGACGTACATGTTGAGAAGCACCTGTTCGATCTGCCCGCGGTCGGCGTCGACGACCCACAGGCCATCCTGCTCGCGGCGGGTGATCTTGATTTCTTTCTTCGTGCGCCCGAACATGTCCGAGGATTTTCGGATGAGGTCGTTGAGGTCCGTGGGCTTCACCTCGTACTTGCCCCCGCGGGCGAACCCCAACAGCTGACGCGTCAGCGTGGCGCCGCTGCGGATCATGTCCTCGACACCCGTGAGGTGGGCCCCGTGGGGGTGATCGCTCGAGGTGTCCATGAGCATGAGCGAGATGTGGCCCTGGATGCCCATGAGAAGGTTGTTGAAGTCGTGCGCGATCCCCCCGGCGAGCGTGCCGATGGCCTCCATCTTCTGGGCCTGCAGGAGCTGCGCCTCGAGCTGGCGGGTCTGGGTGATGTCGCGGGCGATGCCGCAGATGCCGGTGATCTGCCCCGCATCGTCGAACATGGGGGCCTTCACGACGTGAAGCGTGACCGCCGCCCCGTTGATGATCTCGCTGAACTCGACCTCCACCATCTCGCCGTCGAGGACGCGGTAGTCCATCTCGCGGGTCCTCCGCTCGGCGGCCTCCCCGAAGAGCTCTCCGTCGGAGAGCCCGACGATCTCCGCGGACGTCCTGCCGAACAGCGACTCCACGCTGGGGTTCACCAGCACGTACTTCAGGGCCCGGTCCTTGATGAAGATGCAGTCGGGGGCCGTCTCGAAGATGGCCCGGAAGTTTTCCTCGCTCTTGCGCAGGGCCTCCTCGGCGAGCTTGCGTTCGGTGATGTCGTGGACCATGGCGATGACGCCGACGACTTCCCCGCGCGAGTTTCGGTACGGGGCATAGGTGCCCGAAATCCACCCCGTCTTGCCGCTCTGGGGAACGTAGTAGGTCAAATCCGGCGACGCAATCGTGGCCCCGTCGAGAGCCCGCTCCAGCAGGACCTCCACCCCCTGGTCCCGGCTGTGAGGAAACACGTCGAAGGCGCTCATGCCCAAGACGTCCCCGGCGGGAAGCCCCGTGAGTTCCTCCATGAACCGGTTCCACACGATAAAGCGAAAATCCCGGTCATAGACGACAATCCCCTCGTTGGCGCTGGAGATGAGCTCCTTGTTGAACCGCTCGGATTCGCGCAGCGCCTTCTCGCTGCGCCTGCGCTGGGTGATGTCCTCGTAGACGGCTATGATCCGGCCTTCCCGGAGGGTCTCGCCGATGCGCGAGGCATGCAGCCGCACGACGATCTCGCGGCCGTCCATGCGGCGGCAGGGAATCTCGGCGCTGCAGGTGCGCTGCCGCCTCAGCGTGGAATAGAGGAACCTGCCGATGTCGGCGTATTCCTCGTCGCTGCGGTAGAGGATGCCCGTCGTCTTTCCGATGAGGTCGCCGGGGCGCCACCCGAAGACGGCGTCGACGGCGTCGTTGGCGAAGATGATACGCCGTTTGGCGAGGCCCAGCACGGCGTGGGGAATGGCGTCGAGGATCGAGGCCTCCAGGGCCTCGAGGTCCTGAAGCCTTCGGCCCCGTTCCTTCTGGGCCGTGATGTCCATGGAGTTGCCCAGGACGGCCCGTTTCCCCTTGTACCGGATGGGCGTCACCGTTTCCATGACCCAGCGGACCAGCCCGTCCCTGGTGACGATGCGGTACTCGTAGGGGGCCGAGCTCCGGCCTTTCAGCATCGCACGCGCCTCCTCGCGGATCGATTCGCGGTCGTCGGGGTGCACGATGTCGATGCTCTTCATGCCGATCATCTCGTCGATGGCGTACCCGGCGAGCATGGCGGCCTTGTCGTTGAGAAAGTCGAAGCGCCCGTCGAGGATGACGTAGACGCCGGAATGCGAACTCCGGGCCAGGGTTTCGTAAAGCTGGAGGGATTCGGCCGGCTCCTCACGCCGTGGCTTTTCGCGGGAATCGAGCTGTCTCCGGAGGGCTTCGATTTCTTCGATGAGCTGCTGCTTCGTTTTTCTGCTCGGGACGGCCATCTACCCTCTCGGAAAGAAAGGTTTTGTTTGAGGCTTTTTTGCGTCGGGAAACGGTGCGGTCGGGGTACCCGCATTCGTGCAAATACTCTGCCAAGAACCCCCGGGAGGGACCGCCGAGAGGACGCCTGCTATCCCTTCGGAATTGCGCGGAAAAGTTTGACTTCGGCCCGCGCCGTGCGTAGGATATGTTCTCGTCGGGCGTCATCGGCCCGACCCGACCGGACGATCCTCTGACACAGGGGCGGCTGCCCGGTCAAAAACATGAAGTTGTGAAGTTATGAAGGGGGATCCGCCTGCATGACAGGTCGCCTGGCCCCGGTGCTTCTTCTGCTGCTTGCATTCGTGTTCCTCGCAGGGCCGGTTCCGGCGGCGGACCCTGTCTTGCCGAGGCCTTTGGGGGCCGTCAACGACTTTGCCGGCGTGATCTCCGTGGCCGAGCGTGAATCCATGGAGGGCCTCGCCCGGGAGGTCCTGCAGAAGACGGGAACGGCCGTCGTCGTCGCCACGGTGCCCACCGTGGGGGACTGGACGGCCGATGATTACGCAACCCGCCTCTACGAGGCCTGGGGTATCGGAAAGAGAGGGGAGGACAAGGGGGTGCTCATCCTGCTCGCCCTGAAAGAGCGGAGGGTGAGGATCGAGACGGGCTACGGCGTCGAGGGCATCCTTCCCGACGGGGTCGCCGGCGAGATTCTCCGGCTCCACGTCATCCCGCTGCTCAAACAGGGCGATTACGGCAAGGGGCTCGCCAACGCCGTGTCGGCCGTCTCGGACGTGATCGCCCGCCATGCCGGCGTGACGCTCACGGGCAGGCCGCAGATGAGGCCGGCGAGGCCGGCGGGGGAAACGCCGGTGAGCCCCTTCACCCTGGTGCTGCTCACCGTCGTCGCCCTGTTGCTCCTCTTCACGGAGACGGGGCGACATATCCTGGCCATGATCCTCTTCGACGGGTCGGGCCGCGGCGGGGGGATCCGCTACGGCGGTCGGTCCTCCGGAGGCTTCGGGGGCTTCGGCGGAGGCTTCGGGGGCTTCGGCGGAGGGATGAGCGGCGGCGGCGGGGCGGGGGGGAACTTCTGAGAAGGCGGAAGATCGGAAGCCAGGAAGAGAGGAAGAGCAGAAAATGTGTCTGTCTGTCCTGTTCCTCCTCAGCTCTGCTCTTCCTGACTTCGCCGGCAGCGGCTTCAGGTCTCAGGCATCGGGGCCGGTTTATGCCGGAAAAATGGACTGAGGAAGCAAAACGTATGGCAAAGGCACCGAAGACACCGCAGGAGGTTTTTCCGGAGATCGTGGCGGATCTCAAGGGCGCCTACGGCGACGCCCTGCAATCCGTCGTTCTGTACGGCAGCGGGGCGCGAGGGGACTACGTCGCGGGAAAATCGGACATCAATTTCCTCGTCGTCCTGGCCGAGGACGCGGCAGAGGAACTCGAGAAAATCCTGCCCGCGATCCCGAGATGGAGAAAGCGGGCGGTGGCAACCCCCGTGATCATGACGAAGGCCCTGATCGCCTCCTCGCTGGATGTCTACCCCGTCGAGTTCCTGAACATGAAGCGGCACTACCGGGTCGTCTGCGGCGAGGATGTGCTCATGGATCTTGCCTTCGACCGCGAGAACCTGCGCCGCCAATGCGAGAGGGAGTTGAAGGGGAAGTGGGTGCTGCTCCGCACAGGTTTTCTGGAAACGGAGGGCAAGACAGAGGCGGTGCGGCGCCTGCTGGCGGCATCGATCACGGCCTTTCTGTCCGTCTTCGCGGCGCTGCTCGAGATCAAGGGCAGGGCGATCCCCGGCTCCCGGCGGGAGATCGTGTCCGCCGTGGCCGAGGCCTACGGCATCAGTCCCGATCCGTTTCTGCAGTGCATCGGCCTTCGTGAAGGGAGAAAAGACGCGCCGCTCGCGGAGATGAAGAGCATCTTCCGGTCCTGCTCGGCGGAGATCGGAAAGCTGACCCGGGCGGTCGACGAGCTGAGGGTTTCATGAAACAAAAAATCCAGGGACCGGGCAAACGGGCTTGATGAGGAGGTTCTATGGCTAAGAAAGGATTGCTGATTGCGCTTGTCGTGGCGGCCGTGATCGCCGTCTCGCTGTACGGCTTCGTCAAGGGAACGTACAACGACTTCGTCACCCTCGACGAGAAGGTCAAGTCGTCGTGGGCCCAGGTGGAAAACCAGCTCCAGCGGCGCTTCGACCTGATCCCGAATCTCGTGGAGACCGTGAAGGGCTACGCCAAACACGAGCGGGAGGTCCTGACGGAAGTGACGAACGCGCGGGCCCGGGTGGGAGGCGCAGGAACCATCCCGGACAAGATCCAGGCCAACAACGAACTGACCTCCGCATTGAGCCGCCTGCTCGTCGTGGTGGAGAACTATCCCGACCTCAAGGCAAACCAGAACTTCCTGAAGCTGCAGGATGAGCTGGCCGGGACGGAAAACCGGATCGCCACGGAACGCAGGCGCTACAACGAGGCCGTCCAGGCCTACAACGTGCGGGTCCGCAGCTTCCCCGCGAACCTGCTGGCGGGGATGTTCGGCTTCGGCCAGGCGACCTTCTTCGAGGCGCCCGCGGCGGCCAGGACGGCGCCGCAGGTGAAGTTCTAGCGGCCGGGCGAAAGGCAAAGGCATGCGCCCATTTCTGTTGAAATGCCGATTTCCGGCCATCTCCGGGATGGCCCTGCTGATGGCGTTCGCGGCGGCGCTCGCCGGGTGTGAATCGACCCCGTGGAAGGACTTCCACTCGAAGGAGGGCGGGTTCTCCGTGTCGATGCCGGGAACGCCCGTCGAGAAACGCCAGGCCTTCCACACCCGGACCGGGCCCGTGGAGGCGCGTTTCTTCACGGTGGAGGCGGACCGCGGCAGCATGGTCTACATGGTCGTCTACGGGGACTACCCCGAGGCCCTCATGGTCACGGGCGACCGGGAGATGCTGCTCGATGCGGCCCGCGACGGCGCCGTGGGGAATATCCAGGGAAGACTGGTGAGCGAGCGCGCCCTGTCGCTGGGCGGCCACCCCGGGCGGGAGCTGCAGGTGCTCTCCTCCGACGGGAGGCTTGCCCTGCGGATGCGCATCTACCTCGTCAACAGCCGGCAATACCAGGTCGTGGCGGTGGCCCCGAAGGAGCTGCGCTCGACGGAGGACCGGGACCGTTTTCTCGACTCGTTCAGGCTGACGGGAAACTGAGGGGGGGTCAGCCCTTTTTGGGCCACGAATAGACCGGCGGCCGGCGTTCATAGGCGGTCCCGTCGGGCATGACCTCCACGTCCGCGTCGCCGATCCTCCGGATCTTCGTCAGGATGGCGGGCACGTGCCGGCGCTCCGCCGCGGTGACGGCCTCCTCGACCGTTCTGAACCGCGAGATATCGACAAGAGTCATGATCTGGGGCAGGACCATGCCGATCCTGCCCTTTTCGTATTCCTCGAGGGCCGCCGAGGGCCGCAGCCAGAGATGCTCCGTCAGCTCCACCCCGTCGTGAATGACGGCCTGGTCCGCCGGGGCCGCGGCCACAAAGAACCGCACGTCGTAGCGAAGGGGAAGGGGTTCGGGGGTGATCCAGTGCGAGAAGTAGTGGAGGCGGTCGACGGGAAGGACCAGATCTTCCTTCTCGAGCATCTCGCTGAACTTCATCTCCCCCCGGTTGAGCGCCCGGCGGTAGCCGCAGAATCGCCTGCGCTCCTCCTCCGTCCGGATGGTCACCGGAGAGCCGTCGCGCATCCGGGCGATGAGCATCCCCACCTCCTCGAAGCTCTCCCGGATGCCGGCGACCCAGGCGCCCAGGGCCTTCTCGGGACGGGACATGTCGGGCAGGATCGCGGAGGCCCGGTCGCGGTCGATCCCGCGGCAGAATCGCTCGACGCCCGGCTCGTAGTCCTCGGGGTCCAGGATGCCACCCGGGTAGACGTGGTAGCCCGGCACGAACCGGCTTTTCCGGTTTCGCAGGACCATGAGGACCTCAATGTCCTTCACCCCTTCCGCCCGGCAGGGCCTCAGGAGCATGACCGTCGAGGCATCGGTCGGCGTTGCGTACATAATCCCCTGCTTCCTCGCAGCAAAATCGGGCCTTTCCAGCCCTCCGTTATCATAGGTGCTGCGCCCCGGTTTGTAAAGGCCGCGATGCCCCGCGGGAAATACCCCTGCCGGGGCAGGAGAATAACGATTGACAAGGAGCGGCAACCTTTTCTACTATACGGCCGTGACGTCGAAGGCGCAGTTCCCGTCATACGGCAGGGCATCAACCCCTTCAAAACCCTTTTCTCGTTTCCGTCCTGTCACCGTGCTGTCCCGTTTGTGAACCTTTATGAAAGGAGGAGGCTTTATGAACCGGACTTTTTCATGCGTCCTGGTATTGGTGTTGTCGGGCATACTCTTTTTCTCATCGGCCCCTGCGACAATGGCGGCGGAGGCGGGGCCGTTCTATGTGGGTGTCTTCGGCGGCTGGGTCATGCCGAAGGACCTGGAGCCGGAGGATGGAGATGATATTGCGCTCAAAGACAGCTGGGCTTTGGGGGCAAAGGTCGGCTACATTATCCCTCAGGTGAGATGGCTGGCCGTTGAGTTGGACTATGCATACCTGGCCAAGCAGGATGTCGACGAACCCGGCGCCGACGGAGATTTCAAGGCAAGCAATCTGATGGTCAACCTGATCTTCCGTTACCCCGAGGGGAAGATCCGCCCCTATATCGGGGGTGGCCTCGGCTGGTCCTGGGGCTCGTTCAAGGCATCTTCTGCGGCAGGCTCCATCGATGAATCGGACAACGCCCTCGCCTGGCAGCTCCTGGCGGGCGTGAATTTCGAGATCACGCCGCAGTGGTCCGCCGACCTCGGGTACCGGTATTTCTACTGCAAGTATTCGCTCAATGACGGAACGGAGGATTTCGATGTCAAGGCCAAGGACCACATGATCCTCATCGGCGTAAATTTCCACTTCTAGGAACCTTATCATCCCGGACGGTGAAAAAAGGGGGCCGATCGGGCCCCTTTTTCACATCCCTTCAACGCCTTTCATTCCCGCTCGACCCTGGATTCACCGCCTCAGGAACAGGGCGACGCACTCGATGTGCTTCGTCTGCGGGAACATGTCCAGCGGCCTCACGACGGAAAGCCCGAAGCCCCCGTCGACGAGCAGGCGGGCGTCGCGGGCCAGCGTTGCCGGGTCGCAGGAGACGTAGACGATCCTCGCGGGGCCGAGCCCGACGAGCCGCTCGAGCGCCTCCCTCTCGCACCCCGCCCTCGGGGGGTCGAGGACGACGGCATCGACGGTTCCGTTGGCCCCCCCGAGCTCCGCTTCGAGGACCCTGCCGACATCCCCGTGATGGAACACGGCACTGCGAATCCCCTGCCGCTCCATATTGAGGCGGGCGCACTCGACGGCCTCGCCGTCGATCTCGATGCCGATGAGCCTTGCGCAGGACGGCGCCAGGAACAGGGCGAAGAGGCCCGAGCCGCAGTAGAGGTCGAGGACCGTCTCCGCAGGGCCGACGCCGGCGAGGTCCAGAACGGTGTCGACGAGACCGTCCGTGAGGGCCGTGTTGGCCTGGAAGAACCCTTCGAGAGGGACCAGGATCTCCTTCCCTTTCACGATCCGGACGATATGCTTTTCTTCGCTCCTGCCCATGTGCGACCAGACCACGTACCGGTCCACGCGCGGGGGGGCATGGGCGGGTTTTCGAAGGAAGACGAGCTGTTCGTTGATGCTCTCCTCCATGATGGCGCAGCGCTCGATGTCGACGAGGCGCGTGCCGCCCGCATCCATGAACCCGATGCGGGCCGTCCCGTCGCGGGAGCGTTCCACGTGGAATTCTGCCTTGCCGCGATACCCGTAGGGGGCGGGCGAAGGAAGGACGGGCTCGACGGGCGGGGAGGGGAATTTCCCGATGCGCTCGAAGGCCTCGGCCACCTGGCGCGTCTTCATTTCGACCTGCTTCGCGTATCCGATGTGCTGGTAGTGACAGCCCCCGCAGCGCCGGAAATAAGGGCAGGGGGGATCCACCCGGTCGGCGGACGGGGTGATCAGCCTCCGGAGCCGGCCGCGCAGAAAGCGCTTTTTCGCCTCCCGGATCTCGATTTCGGCCACATCGCCCTGCGCGGTGAAGGGCACGAAGACGACGATATTCTCCGGCCGCCCGATGCCGTCACCCCCGAAAGCGACGGTTTCGATCGTGACGGTCATGCTGTCCCCTTTGCGGATGGTCATCGGGTTGTCCTTTCGTCGCGTCACTATAGCAGGGATTGCCGCCGCAAGGAAATCGCTCCCGGAGGAGACAGGAAGGCGAGCGGCCCGACGCGCCCGTAAATCTTTTGACAGCCTTTCTTTATATGTGTTACCGTTCCCCGAACGCGAGACGCCCATGGGTCAACTGGACAAGAAATCGATGCTCTGCCCCGGGTGCCGGAGGCTCATCAGCTCCGACGAGCCCTCGTGCCCGTTCTGCGGACTCGTGAATCCCGGATCCCCGATCCGGCAGGGGCTCGCCCGCCTGTCGCTTCGCGATAGTGACAGTATCATCCAGTTCATCATCTACGCAAACGCGGCGATCTTCATCCTGGCCCTCGTGCTGAACCCTTCGGAGATGGGCATGTCGCTCAACCCCTTCACGCTGCTTTCGCCGTCGAGCACGAGCCTGCTGCTGCTGGGCGCCACGGGGACGATCCCCATCGACCGGTTCCACTCCTGGTGGACGATCCTCACCGCCTCCTGGCTTCACGGGGGCATCCTGCACATCGCCTTCAACATGATGGCCCTTCACCAGCTCGGCCCCTTCGTTGCCCGGGAATACGGCACGGCGCGGTTTCTCGTCATCTACCTCGTCAGCGGGATCGCCGGATTCGTTCTCTCCTACTTCGTGGGCATCCCGTTCACGCTGGGCGCCTCAGCCGCCGTCTGCGGGCTCATCGGCGCGATCCTGTACTACGGGAAATCCCGGGGCGGCTACTTTGGCATGGCCATCTACCGGCAGGCCATGGGGTGGATCGTCGGCCTGATCCTCTTCGGTCTCATGCTGCCCGGGATCAACAACTGGGCGCACGGGGGGGGCATCGCCGCGGGGATCGCCGCGGGGTTCGCCCTCGGCTACGGGGAGAGGCGCGGGGAAACGCTGCCCCACCGCGTCACGGCCGCGGCCTTATCGCTTGCCACGGCGGGCGCCCTCCTGTTCACAATCGTGAGGGCCGTCTTGCTCCGCTTCTCCTGAAGTCCGGAACGGCCCTGTTCGACATCACGGCTTCACGACGGCACCGGGTCGCATCCGGCGGTGGTTTCCGGCAGCGCCCGGTCCCGAATATGCAATGCCAGGAGGTACCGCATGCTGAAAAAAATCGCCCTGCTGGTCGGCCTGCTTTCGCTGACCGCTCTCGGCGGCTGCGCCATCGTCGCCGGGGACACGGTCATGGGGTACGAGTCGGGGAAGTTTGTCTACCACGACGGGAGCCTCGAGTCCGTCTACAAGTACCCGCTGGAGCAAGTCTGGGATGCCGCGCGCAAAGCCGTGACGGATCTGAAGGCGTCGGACGTCGTCTGGGACCGCAAGATCGAGAAGGGCACCATCGACGCCGTCCTCTACGAGGAGAAGGTGAAGATCACCGTGGTGTACCTCACGCGCTCGGACACCAGCGTCTCCGTGCGGGTCGGTACGGCCGGCAGCAACGTGGGCGCGAAATACGTCCACGACAGGATCGAGGCCAACCTGAAGAAGTAGCGCGGCAGACCCCGTGCCATCCGGCGGGAAACCGGGCGGGCGGTAGGCGGGCCGCCCTGCAGCCGGAGCCTTTTCAACAGCCGTCGGGACGGGTGATCCCGTGGACCCCCTCACGACGCTCTACAGCGTTCCTCTCGCATCGCCCCTCCTGAGGGCCGGGTTCATCGGTCGGCCCAACCGCTTTGTCGTCCTCTGCGGCCTGGGCGGAAAGACCGTCGAGGCCTACCTGCCCAACCCCGGCAGGCTCTGGGAGCTGCTGCTTCCGGGGCGGCTCCTCTATCTCGTGAAAAATCCGCCCGGGTCGGGCAAGAGCATCCCGTACACGGCGCTTGCCGTCGAGCGGGAAGGGCGTCCCATCCTGTTGCACACGCACCTCGCCAACGACGTGGCGGCCAGCCTGCTCGCAGCGGGAAGGCTCCCCGGGTTCGAGCAGGACAGGGTCATCCGCCGCGAGGCTGCCGCCGGGTCGAGCCGTTATGACTTCCTCCTTGCGCGGGGCGGGCGGGATTTTTTCCTCGAGGTCAAGTCCTGCACGCTTTTCGACGGACGCATCGCCATGTTCCCCGACGCCGTCACGCAGCGCGGCCGAAAACACCTCGAGCAGCTTGCCGTCCATGCAAGGCAGGGGACGCCGGGCGGGGTGGTCTTCCTCGTCCACTCGCCGCAGGCCGACACCTTCATGCCGGACTTCCACACGGATTTTACCTTTTCGAGGACACTTCTGGACGTGAAGGACGACCTTCTCGTGAAAGCGGTCGGCGTCGAGTGGGGGGAAGACCTGAGCCTGGGGCCGCGTATCCGCAACCTGGACATTCCCTGGGGCCTCATCGAGAGAGAGGCGAGGGACGAGGGCGCGTACCTGCTGGTCCTGGAAATGGCGAGAAGCCGCCGCGTCGACGTGGGCGGCCTCGGAGGGATCGCCTTCCGGAAGGGATATTACGTCTACGCGGGCTCGGCCCGGACAGCCCTTGAGAAAAGGCTGGAGCGCCACCTGAGGCGACGCAAGCGCTTCCACTGGCACATCGATTTCCTGCGCGACGCCGCCGACACCTGCACGGCGCTTCCCGTGCGCGCAAGCGAGGATCTGGAGCACGATCTCGCGGAGTCTCTCGGAAAGCTGGCCGAATGGAGCATCCCGCGGTTCGGCGCCTCCGACTGCCGATGCGCGACGCACCTATTCGGTTTCAACACAAACCCGACCCGGGACCCGAAGTTCATCGAGATGCTGCTCCGGTTCAGGATCAGGCGTCTGGAGTCCTCCCTGTAGATGGCTATCGGGCATGGGCGGTCACGAAGCGGCGCCTGTCGCCCTCCGTGGCGCTCGCCGCACCGGCGGGGCGTCGCAGCCCCGGATTCATCTCTTCTCTTGCCTGTCACCCGCACCCTGCCGCCTCTTGCCACGCGCGTATGCGTGGCACCGCCCTTGCATGAGCCCGGTTGCCGAACCACGCACCTTGACTCAAAATAAATCATTGAATAACAGGCACTTACGCTACAGAAATCTCCTTCAAGTTATAACGAAAGCAACCGATAAGAGAATATGAAACCGTTGCAACGTTTGCCGGGATGCTCGAGATGAATTTCAAGACCGAATTCCCCTGTCAGTCGAACCGCCGGGAGTATTCCCGGGTGTCGGCCGTCGTGCCCTTCGGCGTGCGGATCGTCCCCGGGGAGGAGCGCAGAAACCTCCTGAGCCGGATATCCAACCAGGCGACCGTCGAATTCGGGGGCCTGCCCGAGCTTCAGGACAAGGCCCTTGCCGAGTGGCTCTCGACGATCAACCGCAAGCTCGACCTCCTCCTCAACACGCTGGGCGCGCAGAGGCAGGGATTCGACTCGCTGCCGGTTCGGCAGCTCAACATCAGCGGCGGCGGCCTCTCGTTCCCCTCGAGCGAGGCGTTCAACCGCGGCGACGTGCTCGAAGTCATGATGGTGCTCGCCTCGGGCGCCTCGGTGGCCCTCTACGTGTACGGGGAAGTGGTGGCAGTCGAGCGACGCGGTGACGGATACGAGATCGGGCTGAAGTTCGTCGCCATGGACGACGAGATACGGGATGAAATCTGCCGGTTCGTCTTCGAGCGGGAACGGCAAATCCTTCGCGAGAAAAGGGGGTAATGCCGGCTTCCCATGTTCACGATCATCGGAGCGTCCATCGTCATTGCCTGTGTCATCGGCGGCTTCCTCCTCGAGAAGGGAAACCTCGCCGTGCTGTTCCAGCCCGTCGAGTTGCTCATCATCGGCGGGGCCGCCGTGGGCGGCTTCATCATCGCCTCGCCCATGAAGGTCATCAGGGCCGTCATGGGGGGCATGGTCAAGATGCTCAGCGGCAAGGGGTACACGAAGGCCGACTACCTCGAGGCCCTGACGATGCTGGGCGAGGTCTTCTACAAGATCCGCAAGGAGGGCCTGGTCTCCGTCGAGGGCGACGTGGACAATCCGAAGGACAGCGCGATCTTCACCAAGTACCCGAGGTTCTTCAAGAACCACCACGCTCTCGACCTCGTCGTCGACACCCTGCGGACCGTCATGACGACCAAGATCGAACCCAACGAACTCGAGGCGCTCATCGACGCCGAGTTGGAGAGCCGCCAAGAGGAGCTGACGGCGCCGAGCAAGAGCGTGGCCACCGTGGCCGACTCGCTGCCGGGCCTCGGGATCGTCGCCGCCGTTCTCGGCATCGTCCTCACCATGGGAAAGATCAGCGAGCCGCCCGAAGTGCTCGGCAAGTCGATCGGGGCGGCCCTCGTGGGGACCTTCCTCGGCGTGCTCCTCTGCTATGGCTTCGTGGGGCCCATGTCGAAGAACATGGAGCATTCGGCCTCGGAAGAACTCCAGTACCTTTCGGTGCTCAAGATGGCGATCGTGGCCTTCGTGAGCGGCGCCGCCCCGCAGGTGGCCGTTGAATTCGGCCGGCGGGTCGTCCCGGCCGTCGACAAGCCCGCCTTCACGGAGGTCGAGGAAGCCCTGAGGAGAATCAAGAAGTAATGTCGGAAGCCGTCCGAAAGGTCATCATCAAGAAGGTCAGGAAGAAGCACGGCGAGAGGCACCACAGCGGCTCGTGGAAGGTTGCCTATGCCGACTTCGTCACGGCTATGATGGCCTTTTTTCTCCTGCTGTGGCTGCTCTCCATGGTCTCCACGGAGAAGCGGGCCGTCATGGCGGAGTACTTCAAGAACTTCAGCCTCTTCAAGGAAAGCGGCAAGACCTTCCAGCCCGGCTCCGCCTTTGTCATCACCGACCACATCAAGAAGGCCGAGCTGAAACCCGAGAATGTGGCCATGTCCCTGAAAAAGGCCCTGGGGCGCAAGGGAGCCGGGCAGCAGGGGAAGGCCCCGGGAACGGGCCAGGAGGAGGCCCTCATGGAGCATCTCCGCGTCGATGCCGTCGACGGTGGGGTGCGCATCCAGATCATCGACAGGGAGGGCAGCCCCATGTTTCAGCTCGGCAGCGCCGAACCCACGGAGAAATGCCGGGAAATCATTGCCGCGGTGGCCGAGGTCATCCGGGACCAGGACGCCAGGGTTGCCGTGGAGGGGCACACGGATGCCGCCCCGTTCCGCGGCGACCAGATCACGAACTGGGAGCTCTCGACCAGCCGGGCCTCCGCGGCAAGGCGCATGCTCGAGTCGAGCGGGCTGGACCCGGCGCGGGTGGCCCGTGTCGTCGGGTACGCCGACACGGACCTGCTCGTCAAGCTCAACCCCAAGGATCCCCAGAACCGCCGGATCAGCATCATCCTCCTCCAGCCCGGGACCGGGGGTGCGGCCCTGGCGGAACTGAAAAAGGAGATCCCGGGCTCCATGCAGCCGCAGATGCCCGCGGCCGTTGCAGCGAAGCGGGCCCCGGCGGACGAGGCCCCGGACAGGGAGCAGTCGGCAAGGCAGGCCCTCCAGGAAAAGAAAGCCGCCATGAAAAAGAAAAAACGCGACGTCATGGGACTCTGGGACTAGCAGCCGGGGCCTCCCCGGGGCGAGGAAGCGGGGCAGGGACCGCCCCAACGGGACCAGGTACGCCAGCCCCTGCCCGCCCGTCGAGCGCTCCCGGGAAGCCGGACGCAGGAGGAGGGCGCTCTCCGGCGTGTCGTGCGTGGCGCACGGGCGCTCAAATCACGTTCCATGGCGGTTCGTGATTTCCGGGAGTCCGCTGAAAGGTGCCTCATCACGACGATTTCGCCGGCAGGCTCCCGACCCTGTCACCTCATCCTATCCAGCATCCCCTCGAGCAGCAGGAGCGCCCCCTGCTTGTCCATGGGGCGGTTGTCGTTTCCGCACTTCGGCGAGAGGATGCAGGCGGGGCAGCCCGTCTCGCAGGGGCAGTCGCGGATAAGCTCCAGGGTCAGGCGCGCCACGCGATCCATCAGGCCCTGGGCTTTTTCCGTCAGCCCGATGCCGCCCTCATAGCCGTCGTAGAGAAAGATGGTGGGCTCCCCCGTGCCGGGGTGCCCGGGCGTGGAGAGGCCGCCGATGTCCCAGCGATCGCACAGGATCTCGAAGGGCAGGATGGCGATCATGGCGTGCTCGAGGGCGTGCAGGGCGCCGCCGAAGCTGAGGCCGCGGTCGTGGATGGCGCGCCTGAGCTCGTCGGGAATCGTGAACCACAACCCCGTCGTCGGGAAGCGCAACGGGGGAAGCTCCAGATCCTCCCGCGCGGCGACCTGGTCGTCCCGGATCACCTTGTAGCCCAGGGTCGTCTCGGTGACCTCGAGCTCGCCCAGGCAGAAGATCATCCGGCCCATTCGGCGCATGTCCTTTGTTCCGAGGATCTCCAGGTCGACGGCCTTGATGGCCCGGGTGTAGTAGTCGACATCCCTGCGCTCCACTTCGACGAGACGGTTCTCCGCGTCGAAGCGCCTCACGACGTAACTTTCTCCCTGGTGCAGCAGAACGGCACCGAGGTGCGCTTCCCGGCAGGCCTGGCTCACGTCCATCGTCTCGAGGAGCGCGCCTTCGCAGGTGATGCGGTAGGCGTCGCGGGCGATGTGGTCGAGGCCGACGGCCTCCACGGGCCTTCCCCTCCCCGTGTAGACCCATCCGTGGGGGGTCTCCTTCACGAGCCCCTCGGCGGCCAGCTCCGGCAGGAGTCCGGCGGAGGCCTCGCCGGGGAGGGTGTCCTCCCGCCCGGCGTCGAAGGGCAGCTCTGCCACGGCGCACAGGAGTTGCCCCGAGAGGATGTAGGGGTTCGCCAGGTCGATGATGGCCTGCTCGTGGGGCTTTCCGAAGAAGGACCCGGGGTGCTTCATCAGGTACTGATCGAGCGGGTCCTGGAAGGCCACGAGCACGGCCAGGGCCTCGCGGTTGCGCCTGCCCGAACGGCCCGCCTGCTGCCAGGTGGCAAGGACCGTCCCGGGGTATCCCGAGATGATCACGCAGTCGAGCGAGCCGATGTCGATGCCCACCTCGAGCGCGTTGGTCGACGTCACCCCCGTGAGCAGGCCCCGCTTTAGGGCATCCTCGATCTCCCGGCGCTCCTGCGGCAGGTAGCCCGCCCGGTAGGCGGCGATCTGCCCGGAGAGCGCCGAGCCTGCCTTCGTCGCCTCCTTCGACCACAGGGCGATGAGCTCCGCCATCCGCCTCGAGGCCGTGAAGCACAGCGTCTGCAGGCCCCGCTTCACGAAGTACAGGAAGAGATCCCTCGTCTCCTGGTGGGGCGACAGGGCGCCTGCGCCGTCGAAGAAGGGGTTGTAGAACAGGAAGGTCTTCCCGCCCCGCGGCGAGCCGTCCCCGGAGATGACATCGAAGGGCAGTCCCGCGAGCTTCTCCCCGAACTCCTGCGGGTTGGCCAGGGTCGCCGTGGAGAGGACGAACGAGGGCGAGGCGCCGTAGAATCGGGCGATGCGGCGGAGCCTGCGGATGACGAAGGCCACGTTGGAGCCGAAGACCCCCCGGTAGCGGTGGGCCTCGTCGAAAACGACATAGCGCAGGTTGCGGAAAAATCGTTCCCACTTCGAATGCCAGGGCAGGACGTGATGGAGTTCGTGGGGGTTGGTGAGGATGATCCGCGAGATCTCGCGGATGCGCCCGCGGCGCGACACCGGCGTGTCGCCGTCGTAAACGGCCGCGTCGGCGCGGATGCCCGTGACGCGCTCCATCTCCCTGAAGACCTTCAGCTGGTCGTTGGAGAGGGCCTTCGTGGGGTAGACGAAAAGGGCCGTGGCCAGTCGGTCGCGAGCGAGGGTCTCGAAGACGGGCAGGTCGAACCCGAGCGTCTTCCCCGACGCGGTCGGCGTGCAGAGGATGACGTTGCGGCCCGCGCGGAGGGCCTCGACGGCCCCGCACTGGTGGCTGTAGAGTCGGATGCCCCGGGCGTCGAGGTAGCGGGAGAGGGCTGCCGGCAGGGGCTTGCCGAGTTCCCCGTATTCCGGCTCCCGGGCGGGCAGGACCTCGATGTGGGCGATGCGGTCGCGAAAGCGGGGGCTCTGTCTCAGCGCCTCCAGGGCACTCTCGATCACGGCCGCCACTCCTCGTGGAGCTTCGTGAAAAGGCTCGCCAGCGTCAGAAGATCGCGCCGGTTGTGCTCGACGACGGGAACGAGCGGTCCGGGGTTTCCGGTCCGCATGTAGCACTCGTAGAACTCGGGCACCATGGCGCTCGGCACGTCGTCCACCCTTTCGATGCCCAGGAAGCATCGCTCGAGCGTCGTCAGCCTGCAGTCGGGCACGCAGTCGCGCCAGGCGCGACGCGAGAAGTGAAGGACGTCGAAGTGAGGGCCCTCAAGGTCGGCCCGGATCCCGTAGTAGGCCAGGCGCTCGCGGATGTAGGGGATGTCGAAGGTGCGTCCGTTGAAGGTGACGAAGGCCCGGCGCTCCCCGAGGCGTTCGAGCAGGCCGGCCAGGGCAGCCGGCTCCTCGTCGATGCGCCTCAGCAGGTACTGTTCGACCCCGATTCCCGTTCCCTGGACCCGCGCGAGGCCGAGCAGGATGATGGGTCGCTGAAACATGCCGAGGGTCTCGATGTCGATGAAAACGAAGTCCTCTGCGCTGTGAAAGCCTGACGAGAGCAGGGCCAGCGGGTGCGACTTCCGGAACCACCGGCCGATCCAGTCCGTGAGCTCCGCCGTGTCGCCGGCCTCCACCATGCGCAGGATCTCCCGGGCCTGCCGGCCGAAGCGCGGATGGTCGGCCAGGTCGGCAATCGTCGCATGACCCTGCCGTTTGAGGGCCGCCTCGGTTACCGCGCCGACGCCGTAGAGGAGCTTGAGGTCGGCCAGGATACCGCGCCTGACCGTGTCGGGGTCGACGGTCCGCAGGCGCCCTCCGTCGCGGCTCACGAGGCGCCAGCAGACCCCACGCCCCGTGCGGACCTCCTCGCCGGGCAGGACCTCTTCCAGTTTCCGGCCCCGGTAGCGGCGGAGAAGCTCGCCTTGAAGCCTCCGGGCCTCGTCGAACTCGCGGGCTTCGACCCAGGCGGCGCCGAAGGGCCCTGCCACGGCGGCTGGCTCCCGCCCGGCAACGACGACGCTGCCCGTCCTCTCGAGGCTCTCGCGGAGCCTGCGGCCGATGCGGCTGCCCATCCTCTTGCTCTCGTCGCCCTGATCCATGACGGTTTTCTGTGCCAGAAAAGCCATCCTCCGAGACTCGTGAGTCGCCGGCTTCTCTGCGTCCTCCCGCGGGCCCCCGCCTCGAAATCCCGGAGGAGACCGACGGTGAGGGAGAGACGGCGGGGCCTTCGGCAAAGAGGGCGAGGGGCATGAAGCGGAGGGCGGGCACGGACGACCGGGCCGGCCGTCCCGACGGGGTCGGGGATCTCTTTCGTCCCGGTACCCGACCCCCCGTCCTCGCCGTCCTTTTTTCAGTCCACCGGTTGAAACTCGCTCTTCGCCGCCCCGCAGACCGGACAGACCCAGTCGTCGGGAAGCTTTTCGAAGGGGGTCCCGGCGGGGATCCCGCCATCGGAGTCGCCCTCTTCGGGATTGTAGATGTAGCCGCAAACGATGCACTCGTATTTCTTCATGGCGTGCGTCCTTTCCAGGGTAGTCGGTTCAGGCGATGGAAGTGTATACCCGAAATGCAGGGAAAGCACAAGGCTTCCGGTCCGGGTGGAAGGAGGGCCGGGGCGCGGGATGGAAACCCGCAAGCCCTCATGTCTGGCAGCCCGGGCAATAGAAGGTGCTGCGTCCCGCGATCACGGCACGGAGGATCCTCCGGCGGCACGTCTTGCAGCGCTCCCCCTGCCTGCCGTAAACCCCCAGGTGATGCTGGTATTCCCCGCGGTCTGCATGGAGGTCCATCCAGTCGGAAATCGACGTCCCGCGCGACTCGATGGCCTCCTCCAAGACATGGGCCGTTGCCGCCGCGATCTTTTTCCACTCGGCACGCGAGAGGCCGCCCGCGGGGCGCAAGGGGCTGATGCCCGCCCGGTGCAGGATCTCGCTTGCGTAGATGTTGCCGATTCCGGCAACCGTCTTCTGGTCCATGAGGAACGACTTGACCGGGAGACGCCGCCCGCGGGCCGCGTCGGCGAGGCGTGCCGGGTCGAGCGCGTCGAGCCCGTCAGGCGCCGGGCTCGGAGCCGGGGTGACGCAGAGCTCCACCGTGGCAAAACGCCTCGGGTCCGAGAGGACGATCCGGCCGGCGGGAAAGGTCAGGACCAGCCGCGCATGGGGCGGGATCCGCTCCCCCTCGATCCAGAACAGGCGTCCCGTCATGCGCAGCTGGAAGACGAGGCACCGCCCGTCGGAAAGGACCCAGGCCATCCGCTTGCCGTGACGGCCGACCGACCGTACCGTCCTGCCCTCGAGCGGCCCAAGGCCTTCGAGCTTCGCGTCGATGACGCGCAGGGACAGGATCTCCCGGCCCACGATCACCGGGCGCAGCTGGCGGCACAGGGTCTCGACCTCGGGGAGTTCAGGCATGGGGGGTCACCCGGCGCATGGACGGTACGGACACCGGAACAAGGGACATGAACGGGGTCTCTCCAAACGCCCCTTTACGCCGGCGTTCCATTGCTCGACCACCCCGGATCCCGGGCCGGGGGCTATTCCAGTGGCCCCGTCTGAGCGGCCCCTTTGGACGCGGGCCCCCGGGGCCTCACCCGGATGGTCACTTCCACGGACAGGGACTTCCCTCCTTCGAAGGACACCTCGGGCGGGGTGATCAGCTTTGCCGTCACCGTGGCCGTCGAGCTCACTTTCCGCAGATCGACGGGTTCCGTGGGGATCTGCAGGTCCGTCCCGACGAACCGCTTCGGCACGAGAACGGTGACGTGGGTCGGCTGCACCTCGATGCGCTGCAGCACCACCCCCGGGGGCAGAGTGCCGTCAGAGCGCACATCCACGGGAAAGACCGCGGAGCGCAGCCGCGAGGCATTCACGACGATGCGGGACGGCGATACGCTCACCACGGAAATGTTGGCGGGCGTGCGAATCATGTCGTTGGTCAGTTCGATCTCCTGCCTGCCCTCCCGGACGCCCGACAGGTCCACCGACAACCTGAGGGTCGCAGGATTCAGCAGGTTGAAGGCCTGCTCGGGGCCCGACAGCGTCACCTTGGCCTCGGTGACCTTCGACCCCTCGATGATCCACTGGGGAGAGAGGTTGCGGTACTCGATGGGCAGGGTGAAGTCGCGCCGGACGAGATCCTTCTGATAGCCGAAGGCAACCCACAGCACGGAGGCAAGCAGGATCGCCGTCGCCTTCTCCAGTGGGTTTCGCCTGAACCAGCCCAGGACCCGGCCGGCCTTGCCTTTCGGCATTTTCTTCCCGTAGAGGCGCTCGAGGATCATGCCGAGCTCGGTCGGGCTCTTCAGGACCTCGATCCGCCCGCCGTATGCCACGGAAACGGTGCCCCGCTCCTCCGAAACGACGATGCAGGTGGCATCGGTGCGCTCCGAGAGGCCGAGGGCCGCCGTGTGGCGCAGGCCGAGATTGCCGATCTTCTCCGCATCGGTCGAAAGGGGCAGGTGGCACCCGAAGCGGACGACCCGTCCGTGATCGATGATGATGGCGCCGTCGTGGCCGATGGAGTGAGGGTCGAAGAGGCTCTCCAGCAGGGGCTGGCTGAGTATGCCGTCGAGGGGATTGCCCCCGGAGAGGTGCCGGTCCAGCGGGTCCTCCCCCGGGATGACGATGAGGGCACCCGTGTGCTGCCGGGCCAGCGTGGCGACGGACTGGACGATAATCTCCACCTCTTCGTGGAGCGAGGAGACCCGGCCGCTCTTGCGGAAGCGGCCCCAGGTGGCGATGCGCTCGAAGAACCGCCGGAACTCCTCCTGAAAAATGATCACCATGGCCAGGAGGATGACGGCGAAGAATCCCTGCAGCACCGCCGCCGAAAGGTAGAGCTGGAAGGAGCGGGCCAGGTAGTAGATGATGCCCAAGATGCCGATCCCGACGAGGACGAACCGGGAAGCCGCGTCCCGGAACCAGACCAGGAGGCCGTAGATCATGAAGGCGATCAGGAGGATGTCGAAAAAGTCCTGGATCCGGAAGCTGTGAACAAGGGTCGTGATTTCCATCGTCGTCCGCGTTCGTCTTCTCTGCGTCCCGTTGCCGGCCACACCCTTTCCATGCAAGCCGCGCGCCGAGATCGGCCTCCGGGGACAGATCGGGCGAGGAAAGGCTGGGATGTTCGGAATGAGCCGGCCGGGACGGGCTTGTCCGATTGCCGGATGGGATCCCCGCCCGATTTTCCCGTTTATTTAACACATTTTTTCCAAAAGGATAACGCAAAATTACCGGGTTGCCGGGTTGCCGGGGAACGCTTGCCCGGCAAGGGTCTGCGGCCGTTGAAAAGCGGTTTGACCGGCGCCGGAAATGTTGTTATAACCTTGCCCGAAGCAGCCCCCGGAGGAGGACGACGCCGCTTGAAAATCATCCTTGCAGGGTTCAACCTGGATTACGAGACGATCCGGGCATCGCAGTCCTCCAGCCCCGAGCCGGAGCGGTTCACGCCCGAGACGGTCTCGGCGGCCTATGCCCGAATCAGCCGCAACCCCGCGCCCGTCAACGAGCTGCGCGAAGCGGCCCGCCGGGAGGTGGAAAAGGCGCGGCGCTCCAACCAGTCCATCGTCTTCGACATGGGGCACAGCTCGATCGCGGAGCACGCCGTCTTCAACATCGACGTTCTGGGAGTATCGCGCCTGCTCGTCGAGGAGATCGAGAAGTTCCGCCTCTGCTCCTACACGGAGAAATCCCAGCGCTACGTCCTGTTGCAGGACGATTTCGTCGTGCCCCGGGAGGTCCGGGAGGCGGGCCTCGCCGGGCGATTCACGGAGACCGTGAAGGCCCAGAACGAATTCTACCGGCGGCTCTACGAGGGGCTGCTGCCCTGGGTGCTCGCCGAGAACCCCGAGTTGGCCGCCGTCCCCGCGAACCGATCGATGCTGGAGGGCTGGGCCAAGGAGGATGCGCGCTACGTCCTCTGCCTCGCCACGGAAGCCCAGCTGGGAATGACGCTGAATACGCGAAACCTCGAGCTCATGCTCCGCAGGCTTTCCGCCCATCCCCTGGAGGAGGCAAGGGAATACAGCTGGCGCCTCCACGACGTGACGAGGGGAATCGCGCCCTCGCTCGTCCGCTACACGGCGCCCACGGAGTTCGACGGTGCCACGAGGGAGGACCTCCGGACGATCGCCGGCGCGGTCCTCGGGAGGGCGGCAGACCGTCCGGAAGGGCCCGTCGAAGAGGTCCGCCTCGCCTGGGCGACCCCCGAGGCCGACACCCGCGTCGCCGCCGCTCTGCTCCACGGCGCCTCCCGGCATCCCCTGGAGAAGTGCCTGCGGACCGCCGCCGCCCTGTCCGCGGAAGACCGGGCCGACCTTTTCAAGGCCTCCTTCCGCCGCATGAAGGCCTGGGACGCGCCGCTTCGGGAGTTCGAGAACGTCGACCTGCAGTTCGACCTCGTCGTCAGCGCCTCCTGCTTCGCCCAGCTCAAGAGGCACCGCATGGCCACCCTGGTCGCCCAGGACTACGACCCGGCCCTCGGCGTAACCGTGCCGCCCTCCATCGCCGCCGTCGGCATGGAGGCCCCCTTCCGCGACGTGATGGCCCGTACGGAGGAGACCTGCGAGGCAATCCGCCGGGCCGTTCCTGCGGCGGCGCCCTACATTCTGACCAATGCGCACCGAAAGCGGGTCCTGATGAAGATGAACGCCCGCGAGCTCTATCACGTCGCGCGGCTTCGCGCCGACCGTCACGCCCAGTGGGACATCCGCCGGCTCACGGAAAAGATGCTCTCGCTCGCCCGTGAGACCATGCCGCTCACCTTCATGATGGCCGGGGGCAAGGACCGCTTTAGGGAGATCTTCCGGGCCGCCTTCCCGCCCGAATGACCCAGGACGCGATCGGAATGATCCAGTTCAACGCCCTGTCCGCGGTGTTCATCACCCTCTTTGCCGCCGCCGCTTTCACCCGGCTCGCCCTTTCCCGGGCCAACATCGCCCACCTGCGCGCGCACGGGCACATCGTGCCCGACGCGTTCCGTGACGAGATCGACGAGGCAACGCTGGCCCGCATGCGCGACTACACGGTCGAGTCGTCGCGTTTCCACTCGCTCGAGTCTCTCGCAGACGACATCCTCCTGCTGGCCGTGCTGTTCGCAGGTGTCTTCCCGTGGCTGGCCGGCGAGATCGGGTCCCTGGATCTCCACCCGGTCTGGTCGGGCACGCTGTTCTTCGGCATCCTCTACGGGGCGGGCGTCCTGCTCGACATCCCCTTCAGCCTCTACGGAAACTTCGTCATCGAGAAGAAACACGGGTTCAGCACGATCACGCCGGGGCTCTGGCTCGCGGATCTTGTCAAATCGCTCCTCGTCTCCGCCGTCCTGCTGGCGCTGCTGTTCGCGCCCCTCCTGGCGCTGATCCACCGGCTCCCGCAGGCGTGGTGGATCGCCGCCTGGGTCTTCTTCGCCCTGTTCCAGATGCTCATGATCTGGCTCTACCCCCTGGCAATCGCCCCCCTGTTCAACAAGTACGCGCCCGTCAGGGACGAGGCGCTGCGGGACCGCATCCTGGCCCTCGTGGAAAAGGCGGGGCTCAGGGCCGAGGGGATCTTCGAGGTCGACGCGGGGAAGCGGAGCCGGCACGCCAACGCCTATTTCACGGGCCTCGGCCGCTCCAAGCGGATCGTGCTCTACGACACGCTCATTGCCGCCCACAGCCACGACGAGATCGTCTCCGTGCTCGCCCACGAGATCGGCCACTGGAAGCTGCGCCACGTGCTCAAGCAGCTCCTCGCCATGGAGGTCGTGTCCTTCGCGGGCTTCTACCTGGCCTTTCGGCTCATGGAGTCCCCGCTGCTCTACGAGACCTTCGGCTTTTCCTCGCCCCTGCCCTGCGCGGGGCTGCTGCTCGCGGCCGTCGTGTTGAAGCCCGTCGCATTCTTCCTTGCTCCCGCGTGGGCCGCCATTTCGCGCAAGTACGAGCGGGAAGCCGACCTCTACGCCTTTGGGCTCGTCGGATCGACCCGCTTCCTCGCGCAGGCCCTCAGGCGCCTCGCAAAGGAGAACCTGGCCAACCTCCATCCCCACCCGGCCTACGTCGCCTTCTATTCCTCCCACCCGCCGCTGGCGGAGCGCGTGGAGCGGCTGCAGGCGATGGACGGAACCGGCCCGTCCCGACGGCCCCCGAGCGAATCGCCCTGAACAGCCCGGACGGCCGGGGCCCGCACGTCGATGAAGAGGAAAAGCCGGGAACCGGGCTCGGGCGGACAGCGTTCTTGATTTTGATCCGCCAATCGCTACAATGAGCCTCAACGTTCAGGCGAGGTGGATTCCCATGCCGATCTATGAATTTTACTGCCGCAAGTGCAACACGATCTACAATTTCTTTTCCCGGAGCGTGAACACGGAGAAGACCCCCTTCTGCCCGACGTGCAGGAACGTCAAGCTCCAGCGCCAGATGTCGGTCTTCGCGAAAATCTCCGGGAGAAAGGAGGACACGGGCGGGGACGAGCTGGCCGGCTTCGACGAGTCGAAGATGGAAAAAGCCATGGAGATGATCGCACGGGAGGCCGACGGGCTCGACGAGAACGATCCCCGCCAGGCGGCCCGGCTGATGCGGAAACTGACGGACGCCACGGGGCTTTCCCTTGGGCCGAAAATGGAGGAGGCCCTCGCCCGGATGGAGAAGGGGGAAGACCCGGACAGGATCGAGGAGGAGATGGGGGATTCCCTCGGGGACGAGGATCTCTTCTCGATGGCCCGGAAAGCCGTGCGGGGGAAGAGGGGTCTGCGCCCTTCCATCGATGAAAAGCTCTACGACCTCTGAAGAAGCGGGTCATCGCTTGCTCCAGCGCCAGGCTCTGTGACGGCGGGGCCGGGGAGACGTACATCCTCCTGTGCACGAGGCCGGCCACCAAACGCCGGAAGAAAGCCCCCGCGAAGGAACGGACATGAGAAGATTTGCCAGAACCCTGACCCTGGCCTTCAGCGCCGGCGTGCTGGGCGGGCTTGTGAACAGCCTCTGTCTCTGGCTCGCGGTCCGGTACGGCATCACGGCGTTCTTCGGGGTGAGCCTCCCCGCCCCCCTGACGCCGGCCTGGCTCTACCCGCGGGTTGTCTGGGGAGGTATCTGGGGCCTTCTGTTCTCCGTGCCCCTCTGGGAGAAAAACGTCTTCCTGCGCGGCCTGTTCTTCAGCATCGGCCCCAGCCTGGTGCAGCTTTTCGTGATCTTCCCCCTGCGGCTCGGCAAGGGGATGATGGGCCTCGACCTGGGGGCATGGACGCCCGTTTTCGTCATTCTTTTCAATGCCCTCTGGGGCTGGACGGCGGCGGCGTGGATGCGGTGGACGAACCGATGAAGAGCCCTGCCCGGTCAGCCCGGCCCGTCCTCCCGGGGAGTACCCTGTGAATCGCGAGATTCTTTCAGACGTCTTGCGCTGCTGGAACCTCGAACCGAGGGCCGAGCTTCCCGAGGTGCCCCTCGCGGGAAGCCCGGAGCGCTCCCTGTTCAGAACCGTCGTCGAAGATTCGACGGGGCGGCGTCTCGTCCTCGACCGGCTCCACCCGTCGGTCCTGGCCCGGAAGCGTGAAATCGCCTCCTCCCTGGACTATCTCGCCCGGCAGGGGCTGGCCGGCGTCCACCCCTACCTGCGGGCGGCGGATGGGGATTTCATCGTGAAAGCGGCGGGCGGCTTCTGGCAGATCTCCCCGTTTGTCGATGGCGCAGAGCTCATCCGCCCGGGCTACACGCGGGAGGCCTGGAGGGGAGAGGCGCTGGCACGATTCCTTGTGGACCTGGAGGCCGCATCGCGGGGCATCCCCTTCGGTCGTCCGGGGCGGCCCTTTTCGGTTGCCGGGTTCATCCGCGAGTTCGTCGCAAGAATAGCCCGCCACGATCCGGAATGGGCCGAGGCGGTCGGGCCCGCTTACCGCTGCCTGGAGGCAGGCTTCTTTGCCGTTCACGACAGGCTTCCCGCCGGCTTCTGCCACGGCGACCCGCACGCGCTGAACGTGATCTGGGGTGACCGGGACATCCGCGGCGTCATCGACTGGGAGTTCTCGGGGCACAAGCCGCAGGGCTACGACGCGGCGCTGGTCGTGGGCTGCATCGGGATGGAGGATCCCTCGAGCCTGGCGGGGCCGTTCGTCCAGTCGTTTCTCGACGGTCTGCGTGCATCACGCTGCCTCGACGCGGGGAGTCTCGCCGTTTTGCCCGAGTTCGTTCTGGCCCTTCGCTTCGCCTGGCTCTCGGACTGGCTCCGGAAGAAAGACTGGGACATGGTGGAGATGGAGACGGACTACATCCGCCTTCTCCTCGACGGCCGGGACCGTCTCCGCCGGGCCTGGGCCCTCTGAAGGCAAGACAGGAGGAGAGCTTGCCCGGATGCCCCGGGCGGCGCGTGAAAACGATGTCATCCGCGCCTGAATCGTGGTATTCTTCAAACAGAAGGCCGGGGAGGCAGAGGGACCATGGACACCGGGACTCACCGGACGATCACCCTGTCGAGGCAGATGGGCAGCGGCGGCTCGTATATCGGCCGCCTGGCGGCTAGGGAACTCGGGTTTGCGTTCATCGACCGGGAAGTCCTGCGGCTGGCGGCGGAACGTCTCGGGACCGAGATGAGCCAGCTGGAGCACCGGGATGAGCGATCGTCGAGTCTCATCGAAAATCTGCTCCGGGGATTCTTTCTCGGCGCGCCGGAAGTCCCGGCAACCTTTCGGCACCTGAAGCCGCCCGTTTACGACAGGGATCTCTTCTCCCTGGAGTGCCGCATCATGAAGGAGATCGCCGATCGCTGCAGCGCCGTCATCATCGGACGGGGCGGTTTTTTTGCGCTGAGGGACCGCCCGGCGGGATCGGTGACCCGGGTCTTCATCCATGCGCCGCTGGAGTTCAGGGTGCATCGCGTGATGAAGGCGCGGAACATCCCCGAGGCGGAGGCGCGGTCGGCCATCGAGGAGTGCGACCGCGGAAGGTCCCGGTTCATCCGCGACATGACCGGCGTCGAGTGGACCGATGCGAAAAACTACCACCTCTGCATCGATTCCAGCGTCGCGGGGTTCCCGCGGTGCGTGGAGATGATCGTCGGGATGGCCTCGCAACCTGCCGGGAACTGACCGGTTCCCGGCCTCTCAGCAAAAGCGGAGCAGGTCTTCCGGTTTGTCGATGAGCACGTCCGGACAGGCCCGCTCGAGCCTCTCCCGCGGGTGCCAGCCCCAGGTGACGGCCACGGTCCTCACGCCTGCCTCCCTCGCCTCCCGGACATCCCCCGCCGTGTCGCATATGTACAGCGTGCGCCTCGCGTCCATTCCGTAATGCCCCTTGGCGTAGAGGATCTTCTCCACCTTGCTGAAATTGACGTCGGCGCCCAGGACGTCGTCGAAGTACGGCTCGTAGCCGAACCTCGCCAGCATGAGCCGTATCGCGAAGGAGGAGTTCGAGGAGATGATGACGAGGCCGTGGCGCTTCCTGAGCTCCGCCAGCACGCCATCCAGCCCCGCAACGGGCCGGACGCTGTCGTAGTCGAGCGTGGGGGTCACCGCCTTCGAGGCGGCCATGAATGCGTCCACGTCGATGCCCCGCTTCGCGATCGAGCGGTAGAAGTTGTCCTCGAAGAGGTCCAGGAACTCCTCGCGGGTTTCGCTGGGGGGCTTGCCGATGCGCTCGAGGCAGACCTTGACCGAGTGTTCGTAGAGCGCCAGGGAGTCGACGAGCACGCCGTCGAAGTCGAAGAGGAAAAGATTCGTCATGCCGGGCCCCTGAGCAGCCGGCGGAGGGAGGGGCCGCAGGGCCGCTTCGCGACCCCGGCCTCGGTGATGATGGCCGTGATGTAGCGCTCGGGGGTGACGTCGAAGGCGGGGTTGTAGACGCCGACCTTCACGGGGGCCGTCCGGACGCCGTGGAGCTCCCTCACTTCGCCCCCGTTTCGCTCCTCGATGGGGATGCCGCTCCCGTCAGCCATAGAGCGGTCGATGGTGGACAGGGGGGCCGCCACGTAGAAGGGAACCCCGTGCTCCTTTGCGAGGACCGCAAGCGAGTAGGTGCCGATCTTGTTGGCCGTGTCCCCGTTGGCGGCGATGCGGTCGGCCCCGACGATGACGAGGTCGACCTTGCCCTGGGCCATGAGGAAGCCCGCCATGCTGTCCGTGATGAGCGTTGCCGGGATGCGGTCGTGGACAAGCTCCCAGCAGGTGAGACGCGCCCCCTGGAGGACGGGACGCGTCTCGTCGACGAAGACGTGGAGCCTCTTGCCCTCCTCGCGCGCCGCCCGGATCACGCCCAGGGCCGTCCCGTAGCCGGCCGTGGCCAGGGCGCCCGCGTTGCAGTGGGTGAGGACGTTGTCGCCGTCGCGGATGAAGGCCTTGCCGTTCAGCCCGATGCGGCGGTTGATCTCGACGTCCTCCTCGCCGATGGCGACGGCCTCCCCGACGAGGGCCTTTTTCACCTCCGCGATGCCGCCGGGGAGGGTTTCGTCAAAGCGGCGCTGCATCCGCTCGATGGCCCAGAAAAGGTTGCGTGCCGTGGGGCGCGCCTTCGCGAAAGCCTCGCAGAGCCTCGCAAAGGTTCTGCGGGTTTCCGGGACGGATGCCTCGGGAAGCTGCAGGGCGCCCAGGGCGATTCCCATGGCAGCGGCCACCCCGATGGCCGGGGCGCCGCGGACGGTGAGGTCCCGGATGGCCCCGACCACGTCGCGCCAGTCCGTGAGGGTCAGGTAGTGCACCTTGCCCGGCAGGGCCTTCTGGTCGATGAGCACGACGGCGTCGTCGGCCCAGAGGATGGTCCGGATCATGATCCTGTCAGCATCTTCTTGAGCAGGTCGTTGACGAGCTGCGGGTTGGCCTTGCCCCTGGTGATCTTCATCACCTGACCCACGAAGAAGGCGAAGAGCTTTTCTTTGCCGGCCCGGTACTCGGCGAGCTGCGCCGGGTTCTTCGCCATGGCCTCCTCGACGGCCTTCACGACGGCCCCCTCGTCGGTGATCTGGGTGAGGCCCTTTTCCCGGACGATGTCGGCGGGCTTCTTCGAGGATCGATACATCTCCTCGAAGACCTCCTTGGCGATCTTGCCGCTGATGGTCCCGTTCTCGATGAGATTGATCATCTCCGCGACGTGGGCGGGCGAGACGGGGCTGTCCTTGATCTCGCGCTTCTGCTCGTTGAGGTAGCGGAGCAGGTCGCCCATGACCCAGTTGCTGACGATCTTGGGCTGGCCGCAGAGCTTCACCGCTTCCTCGTAGAAGTCGGCCAGGGCCCTCGTCGTCGTCAGTACGCTCGCATCGTAAACGGGGATCCCGTATTGCCCGACGAAGCGGTCCTGCTTCTCGAGCTGCAGCTCGGGGAGCGTCCGGCGGACCTCTTCGACCCACTCCGGCGAGATGAGAATGGGAACGAGGTCCGGATCGGGGAAGTAGCGGTAGTCGTGGGCCTCCTCCTTGCTGCGCATGGAGTGGGTCTGCCCCTGGGCGTCGTCCCAGAGGCGCGTCTCCTGGACGACCTCGCCGCCGCTGTCCAGGATGTAGCTCTGGCGCCTGATCTCGTACTCGATGGCCCGCTGGACGTTTCGGAAGGAGTTCATGTTCTTGAGCTCCGTGCGGGTCCCGAAGGCCTCCTGGCCCTTCGGCCGGATGGAGACGTTGGCGTCGCAGCGGAAGGAGCCCTCCTCCATGTTGCCGTCGCAGATCTCGAGGTACACGAGGATGTCGCGCAGGCGGCGCAGGTATTCGGCGGCCTCCTCGGGGCTTCGCATGTCGGGTTCGCTCACGATCTCGATGAGGGGAACGCCCGAGCGGTTGAAGTCCACGTAGCTCCAGGGGTTGCGTTCGTCGTGAATGAGCTTGCCGGCATCCTCCTCCATGTGGATGCGGGTGATGCCGATCCGCTTCTTTTCCCCGTCGAGCAGGATGTCGATGTGCCCGCGCTCGGCCAGGGGATGGGCGTACTGGGAGATCTGGTAGCCCTTCGGCAGGTCCGGGTAAAAGTAGTTCTTCCGGGCGAAGTTCCCGTAGGCGTTGATCGTGCAGTGGGTGGCCAGCCCCATCCTGATCGTGAACTCCACGACCTTCCGGTTCAGCACGGGGAGGACGCCCGGCATCCCAAGGCAGATCTGGCAGGTATGCTCGTTGGGCCCGGCCCCGAACCGGGTGGAGCAGCCGCAGAAGATCTTCGAGGCGGTCAGGAGCTGGGCGTGCACCTCCAGCCCGATGACGGTTTCGTAAGCCATCAGAGTTTCGGCCTCCTTCGTTCGATTCCGGAATGTCGCTCGTAGGCGTGGGCGACTTGGAGGAGCTTGCCCTCCTGGAAGTGGCCCCCCAGGAACTGGGCCCCGATGGGCAGACCCGCCCGCGTGTACCCGCAGGGCACCGAGAGGCTCGGGATGCCCGCGAGGTTCGAGGAGCTGGTGAAGATGTCCGAGAGGTACATCTGCAGGGGGTCGTCCGTCTTCTCGCCGATCTTGAAGGCGGGCGTGGGCGTCGTGGGGGTCAGGATCACGTCGCAAGTCTTGAAGGCCTCCTGGAAGTCGCGCTTGATCAGGGTGCGGACCTGGGAGGCTTTCTTGTAGTAGGCATCATAGTAGCCCGAGGACAGGGCATAGGTGCCGATCATGATGCGCCGCTTCACCTCGGCGCCGAAGCCCTGCGAACGGGTTTTCTTGTACATCTCCAGGAGGTCGCGGCCGTCGGCGGAGCGGTAGCCGTACTTCACGCCGTCGAAGCGGGCCAGATTGGAGCTCGCCTCGGCCGGCGCGATGATGTAGTAGACGGCCAGGCAGTATTCCGTGTGGGGGAGCGAGATGGGGACGCTCTTTGCGCCCAGGCCCTCGATCACCGCGATGGCGCGCTTCACGGCGGCGTCGATCTCGGGGTCGATGCCGTCGATGAAGTACTCCTTCGGGATCCCCACGGTGAAGCCCCTGATGTCCCTGCCGAGGAAGGAGCGGTAGTCGGGGACCTCCAGCGGCACCGACGTGGATTCCATGGGATCGTAGCCGGCGATGGCGTTGAGCATGATGGCCGCGTCCTCCACGTCCTTCGTGAAGGGCCCGATCTGGTCGAGCGACGAGGCGAAGGCCACGAGGCCGTACCGCGAGACGCGCCCGTAGGTGGGCTTGAGGCCCACGACCCCGCAGAGAGCCGCAGGCTGGCGGATCGAGCCGCCCGTGTCGGAGCCCGTGGCGGCGATGCACTCGTCGGCGGCCAGGGCCGCGGCGGAGCCGCCGCTGGAGCCCCCGGGGATCCGATCGAGGTCCCAGGGGTTGCGGGTGACACCGAACCAGGAGCTCTCCGTGGAGGAGCCCATGGCGAATTCGTCCATGTTGGTCTTGCCCACGAAGACGGCGCCTTCCTCGCGCAGCTTCCTCACCACCGTGCCGTCGTAGGGCGGGATGAAGTTGTGGAGGATGCGGGAGCCGCAGGCCGTGCGGACGCCCCGGGTGCAGTGGAGGTCCTTGAGGGCGATGGGGATGCCGGTGAGCGGCCTGAGGTTGCCCTTGCGGATCTCCTCGTCGGCCCTGTTGGCATCCTCGAAGGCGCTCTCCCTCATGACGGTCGTGAACGAGCGGACCCGCTCCTCGACGGCGTCGATGCGCCGGAAGACGTCCGTGACGATATCGGTGGAAGTGATTTCCCTCTCTCTTATCCTGTCCTGCAACTCGTGGATGGTCAGTTCGTTTAAACCCATCTTGTCTCCAATTTGTCTTTCTCTCCCGAACCCTGTCCCCGGCCCCTTACTCGAGGATTTTCGGCACCCGGAAACAGTTGCCGCTCTCCGAGGGGGCGTTGGCTAGCGAAAGCCCGTGGGGAAGGGACTCGCGGACGATGTCGTCTCGGAAGGCGTTCTGGAGGGCGATGGCGTGCGTTTCGGGCTCGACGCCCGTTGTGTCCACCTCGTTGAGTTTTTCCACGTACAGAAGGATGTCGTTCAACTGCGTGGTGAATCTCTCCTTCTCCTGCTCGCTGAACTCGAGCCTCGCCAGATGCGCCACGTATTCGACCTGGTCCTTTGTGATCTTCAAGGGGTACCTCCCGAAATGGCTGAGGGCCCGGGGCTTGCGGATCGAGGCAGAGGAGACAGGGCGTTTCGTGCCCTGGAGCCCCATGCCACGTGCCTTGCGTCCGTTCTTCCCTTTAGCGTTTTGCCCTGCGCCTTGCGCCTGTCCTATTTCCTGATGCCTGATGCCTTTTGCCCTACGCCTGTCCTATTGGAAACACGTCCAGTAGGGCTTGATCTGGCCGATCACCGACTCGATCGTCCGGTTGATCGACGAGTCGGCTTCGCCCTCGAGGCGCTCCAGGTCCGCCTCGGTCACCCGCGTAGCGCCGCTCATCTCCTCGAGGACGACCTTGATGCCCTCCGTGAGCCCGCCGAGGTGATAGCCGCCCTCGAGGACGACGGCAAACCGGCCCCCGCAGCATTCCTCGGCGATGTCCATGAGCACCCGGGTGAGCATGCCGAACCCGGAAGGCGTGACCTTCATGCCGCCCAGGGGGTCCCGAAAATAGATGTCGAATCCCGCCGAGAGCAGCACGATCTCGGGCATGTACTCGAAGGCCAGCGGCTGCAGCACCCGCCGGAAGATCCGGAGGTACTCGGCATTGCCGGGACCGGTCTTCAGGGGGACATTGACCGTGCAGCCCTGCCCATCGCCCCGGCCGATTTCCTGGAGAGCGCCCGTGCCGGGGTAATAGGGATACTGGTGCGTCGAAAAGTACACGACTCGGGGGTCTTCGTAGAAGGAGTGCTGGGTGCCGTTGCCGTGGTGGAGGTCCCAGTCAACAATGAGGACCCGCTTCATCCCGTGGACCTTGATGGCATGCATCGCCCCGATGGCGATGTTGTTGAAGATGCAGAACCCCGCGGCCCGACTTGCCTCGGCATGGTGGCCCGGGGGCCTCACGAAGGCGAACGCGTTGCGCAGCTCGCCTCTCGCGATGCCATCGATGCAGTTGAGGAAACCGCCCACGGCCAGCTTCGCCACTTCGTAGGACTCGGCGGAGGCCTCCGTGTCGGCGTCGAGGTAGGTGTGGTCTTTCCCCGCCGACTGGGCGATCATTTTCACGTAGGCGTGCTTGTGGATCATCTCGATCTCTTCGTCGAGCGCGACACGCGGTTTCACCTCCGCGAATTTCCCTGTCATCTCGGGATCTTCGAGCATCTTGTAGATCGATTCGAGACGCTTCGGGCTTTCCGGGTGGTAATGGCCGGTTTCATGCCGGAGGTACCGGTAATCTTTTACGATTCCTGTGGCCGATGTCATAGGCACCCCCCAAGGTTGAGATAAGAAGGAATCCTTTATCACACAATCCCTTAAAAATCAAAAGGATTCGCTTGCACAAATGGCCAAAAGCCTTGACAATGACGGATACAAACGCTATTTAGACCAAACTCCGCCGCCTGCAAGGGGGCTTTGGAGCCATTCACCCTCCCCTCAATTCCCTTCCTCATGGGGGGACGCTGTGGGGCTGTTTCCCGGGAGGTGTCTGCCGTGTTCGGTATCGGCATGCAGGAGCTGATCATCATCCTCATCGTGGCGTTGATTTTCATCGGGCCAAAGAAGCTTCCCGACCTGGCCAAGGCGCTGGGCAAGGGGGTCGCCCAGTTCAAGAGCGCCATGGATGACGTGAAGGGCACCTTTGACGAAGGGATCAAGAAGGAAATCGACCAGGTGAAGGATTCCATCCTCTCCGACAGCCCCGGCGCCAAGACGCCGGAGGCGGAGAAACCTGCAGCCCCCCCCGCGCCGGCGGAGGAAACGAAGGACAAGCCGGCATGAGGCTGAAGGCATGCAGCTAACGGCTGAAGGCCCGAGACAAGAGATTCGTTTCTTGCCATAAGCCGTTTGCCTTTTGCCCTTCGCCGTTTTTTTATTATGACCGAACCCGACGAAGACAAAATGCCCCTCACCTCCCACCTGGAGGAACTGAGAAAGCGGCTGGTCCGGAGCATGATCGCCGTGGGCATCACCTTTCTCGGATGCTTCGCATTCAAGGAAGGGATCTTCCGGATCGTGGCCCGGCCCCTGGTCGAGGTCATGCCGCAGGGCTCGCACATGGTCTACACGGGCCTGCCGGAGGCGTTCTTCACCTACATCAAGGTGTCCTTCTACGCGGGGCTGTTCGTGGCCAGTCCCTTCGTACTGTACCAGATCTGGAAGTTCATCTCGCCGGGCCTCTACCCCCGGGAGCGGAAGTTCGTCGCTCCCTTCGTGGCGACCTCGACCCTGCTCTTCGTGGGCGGGGTCTGTTTCGGCTATTTTCTCGTCCTGCCCGCGGCGTACCGGTTTTTCCTCGAGTTCTCCACGGACTTTCTCAAGCCCATGCTCTCCATGCAGGAGTACCTCTCGCTGACGCTCAAGCTGCTGCTCGCCTTCGGGATCATTTTCGAGATCCCCGTGTTCCTCTTCTTTATGACCAAGATCGGTCTCGTGACGCCCCGCAAGCTGGCGCGGATGAGACGCTACGCCATCGTGGTCTGTTTCGTCGTGGCGGCCATCATCACGCCGACGCCGGACGCCTTTACGCAGTGCATGATGGCGATCCCCATGATCATCCTCTACGAGGCCGGCATCGTCGTCTCCAGGCTCGCCATGCGGCGACGCGACACCGATGACCGTGAATCGTCCTGATGGCACCGAGCAACCGTTCTTCTCTCAAGAGAGCCGTCGTCAAGAAAGCCCGCAGGAGCCGGGTCTTTCGGTGGATCTTCTCGTCCATGATCGTCGTGGGCCTCCTTGCGGCCATCGGCTTCGCGGGGTTCCTGGCCTGGCTGATCCACGAGTCCCCCAGCGTCGACACCCTGAAGGACTATCGGCCGAGCACCACGACGCAGGTCTACTCGGACCGAAACGAGCTCATCGACTCCTTCTTCGCCGAGGACCGCCGGGTCGTTTCCATCGCCGAAATCCCCGACGTGGTCATCAAGGCCTTCGTGGCCGGCGAGGATGCGCGCTTCTTTCAGCACGAGGGACTTGACCTGATCGGGATTTTCCGGGCCTTCGTCAAGAACATGATCGCCGGCGAAATCGTACAGGGCGGCAGCACCATCACCCAGCAGGTGGCCCGCTCGCTCTACCTCTCGCCGGAGCGGACCTTCACGCGCAAGATTCGCGAGGCCATCCTCGCGTACAGGATCGACCGCTACCTCAAGAAACAGGAAATCCTCGAGCTCTACCTCAATCACATCTATCTCGGGCACGGGGCCTACGGGATCGAGGCGGCCTCCCAGAGCTACTTCGGGAAATCGGCGCGCAGCCTCACGCTGCCGGAGGCGGCCATGCTGGCCGGTCTCCCGAAGGCGCCCAGCCGGTTTTCGCCCTACGTGAACATGGAGAGGGCCCGGCAGCGGCAGGGCTACGTGCTTACCCGGATGCAGGAGGACGGCTACATCACCCCGGCCGCGAAAGACAGGGCGTTGAAGGAACCCGTCAAGCTCATCTCGTCGAAGCCCCGGGAGAAGGTCGCCCCTTATTTCACGGAGAACGTGCGCCGCTACATCCTCGAGAAGTACGGGTCCGACGCCCTGTACCGCGAGGGGCTCGAGGTCTACACGACGATCAACGTGGAGATGCAGAGGGCGGCCAACGAAGCCGTCGAACGGGGCATCAGGGAGATGGAGACGCGGGAGAAGTTCACGGCGGGCGAGCTGCAGGGGGCTCTTTTGTGCATGGATGCCCGGACGGGCGAGATCAAGGCCATGGTGGGAGGCAGGGACTACAAGAAGAGCGAGTTCAACCGGGCCACCCAGGCCCGCCGCCGCCCCGGGTCGTCGTTCAAGCCTTTCGTCTACACGGCCGCCTTCGACAAGGGGATGACGCCGGCGACGGTCATCCTCGACTCGCCCGTCATCTTCAACGACTCCACCCGCGGGGAATGGAAGCCCCAGAACTTCGAGCACAAGTTCTTCGGGCCCACGACGCTGCGGACGGCCCTGACATTTTCCAGAAACGTGGTGACCGTGAAGCTTCTCCAGGAGCTGGGCCTGGCCTACGTCATCGATTACGCCCACAGCATGGGGATCCATTCGCCGCTCACGAGAGACCTCACACTGGCCCTCGGGACCTCGACGGTGACGCTCCAGGAGATGGTTCGAGGATACGGCGTTCTCGCCAACGGCGGCAAGCGGGTGGAGCCCTACTTCATCCGGAAGATCGTCGACCGCAACGGCCACGTCCTCGAGGAGCAGACCGCGCAGGTGGAACAGGCCATCGATCCCCGTGTGGCCTTTCTGACGACGTCGGTGCTGCAGAATGTCGTCCAAGAGGGGACGGGCGAGCGGGTCAAGGCCATCGGGAGGCCCGTGGCCGGCAAGACGGGAACGACGGATGACTACTTCGACGCCTGGTTCATCGGCTACACCCCCTCGCTCGTGGCCGGCGTATGGGTGGGCTTCGACGCGGAAAAGACGATGGGCCGCTCGGGCGTGGGCGGCCGGGCCGCGGCGCCCGTCTGGCTCTACTTCATGGAGCGGGCCCTCAAGGGGTTGCCCGTGGAGGTCTTTGCGGCCCCCGAGGGGGTTGTCTTCGCCCGCATCGACCCGAAGACGGGCCTCCTGGCCAACCCGGGGACAAAGGACCCCGTCTTCGAGAGCTTCCTCGAGGGGACAGTGCCCCAGGAGCATGCGCCGCCCTCGGGCGACGAGACCGCCGGCGAGCCGGTCAGGCCCTAGGCGGCCACAGGATAAAGGGGTAAGCGCAAAAAAGGCTTGACAAGGGCCGGGTTTTCATGCATAAGGGGCTTCGTTTTTCAACACGGAGAGGATTCATGATCCGTCAGATTCTCGCGGGCATCCCGGTCGTCGTTGTCGTCGTCATCGTACAGGCGGGGACCGCTGCTCGGATTCTCTGATGGAACCATAGAGCAAATCGAGCCGCGGCCCCCGAAAGACCGCGGCTTTTTCTTGCCGGGAAAGCCGCAACGAAAAAACGTTCGCGGCTTTTTTCGTGTCCTGATCCCTATTCTTCATGATTGGAGGAGGTCGTCCCGTGAAAATGAAAGGAACCCAGATTCTGCTCGAGTGCCTGAAGGCCGAAGGGGTGGACGTCATGTTCGGATACCCCGGCGGCTCCGTCATCGACATCTACGACGAACTGCACCGCAACCCGGCCGTCAGGCACATCCTGGTCCGCCACGAACAGGCCGCCGTGCACGCCGCCGACGGATACGCCCGCGCAACGGGGAAGGTCGGTGTGGCCCTGGCCACCTCGGGCCCGGGGGCCACGAACACCGTGACCGGCATCGCCACGGCGAACATGGATTCCATTCCCATCGTCGTGTTCACCGGGCAGGTCCCGACACACCTGATCGGCAACGACGCCTTCCAGGAATGCGACATCACGGGGATCACCCGGCCCTGCACCAAGCACAACTACCTCGTTCGCAATCCCGACGAACTGGCCAGCACGATCCGTGAAGCCTTCCACATCGCCCGCTCCGGACGGCCCGGCCCGGTGCTCGTCGACCTGCCGAAGAACGTCATCGCCGCCGAGGTGGACTACGATCCGGCCAGGATCAGGATCAACGCGACGAAGCTGTCGCTGCCCTCCAAGCCGTCTCCCAAGAAATACGTGCAGCTGCTCGAGATGCTCCGGGCCTCGAGACGCCCCCTGCTGATGACGGGCGGCGGGATCCTGCTTGGAAAGGCGACGGACGAGCTGCGGTCGTTTGCGCGGCGGGCAAAGCTCCCCGTCACGTCGACGCTCATGGGTCTCGGGGCCTTCCCGGGCTCGGACCCCCTCTTCCTGGGGATGCCGGGGATGCACGGCACGTACTTCGCCAACATGGCGATCAGCCACTGCGATCTTCTCATCTGCATCGGCGCCCGCTTCGACGACCGGGTGACGGGAAAGATCGACACCTTCGCGCCCAACGCCCAGATCATCCACATCGACGTGGACCCCTCGTCGATCAACAAGAACATCGTCGTGGATCTGCCCATCGTGAGCGACGCCAGGGGCGCCCTGGAGAACATCAACCGCCTGCTCAAGGACAACAACTACACGGCGACCGACGCGGAGCGGAAGGACTGGTTGGACGAGATCGCGGGATGGAAGAAGAAGGCCCCCCTGTCCTACTGCCAGGATGCGCAGCACATCAAGCCCCAATGCGTCGTCGAGACCCTCCACGAGCTGACGAAGGGCAAGGCCATCATCACGACCGAGGTGGGGCAGAACCAGATGTGGGCGGCCCAGTTCTACCGCTACGACGACCCCAACACCTTCATCTCCTCGGGCGGCCTCGGGACGATGGGCTACGGATTCCCGGCGGCGATGGGCGTAAAGCTCGCCTTCCCCGACCGGATCGTCGTGGACATCGCCGGCGACGGGAGTATCCAGATGAACATCCAGGAAATGGCCACGTGCATGCAGTACGGCATCCCCGTGAAGATCGTCCTGCTCAACAACGGCTACCTCGGCATGGTCCGGCAGTGGCAGGAGCTCTTCTATGAGAAGCGATACTCCAACACGGACATGACCTTCCAGCCCGATTTCGTAAAGGTCGCCGAGGCCTACGGATGGCAGGCCCTGCGGGCGACGAGGCCCGATGAGATCAAGGCCGTCCTCGAGCAGGGGCTCTTCACCGACCGGCCCTGCCTGATGGACTTCCAGGTCGCCCGCGAGGAGTGCGTCTACCCCATGGTGAGACCGGGGGCCTCGATCAGCGAGATGACGCTGGGGACGCGGGAGATGACGAATTAGGGCCGAAGGCCCCGGCTCAGGGCACAAGGCGAAAGGCTAAAGGCAGAATGAACCGGTTTCCTGCCCTTACGCCATACGCCTGAAGCCATTTGCCGAAACCAGTGCAGGGAAAAGCGACAGACCGGCGATGCGAACCCGACAGCTCGCGGCCGGACGAATATCATGACCAAAGGAAGGCGCGGAAGCATGGAAAAGAGAGAAAACGTCATATCCCTTCTCGTACACAACAAGCCCGACGTGCTGGCCCGGGTGGCGGGAACGCTTGGCGGCAAGGGGTACAACATCGAGTCCCTGTGCGTGGACGCCACGGCCAACCCCGAGATCTCGAAGATCATCCTCACCACGATCGGCACGAAGGCGACCATCCAGAAGATCGAGGCGCAGCTCGAGCGGCTCATCGACGTGATCAGGGTGGAGAACCTCACCGACGTGGAGACGGTCAAACGGGAGCTGGCGCTCATCCGGATGAACCTCACGGCGGACAACAAGAACGAGCTGATCCGGACGGTCAACAGGCTCAACTGCAAGATCCTGACCTTCAACTCGGACCACTGCGTCCTGGAGTTCAGGGGAACCAAGGCCGAGGTCGACCGGGTGCTGGAGACCCTCAAGCCGCTGGGCCTCGACGATATCGCCCGCACGGGCATCGCCGCCCTGGAGCGGAAAAACTGAAGACGCCGCGGAAGGCCGTGTCCTGCATCCCCCGTCCGCAGGACGAGAGGGGGGATTTGCCCTTTTTCGGCCCTTGCGTCGCACGCAACCCATCAAACCCAACTCGAACGAAGGAGGAACCCATGTCAAAGCTCAACATCGGCGGGGTGGTCGAAGACGTCATCACCTCTGAGGAGTTCACCCTGGAGAAGGCCCGCGAGGCCCTCAAGAACGAGGTGGTGGCCATCGTCGGCTACGGCGTCCAAGGACGGGGCCAGGCCCTGAACCTGCGCGACAACGGGATCAACGTCATCGTCGGCGAAGAGTACAACACGAAGAAGGCCGAGGAGGAAGGCTGGGTGCCCGGCAAGACCCTCTTCCCGCTCATCGAGGCGGCGCAGAGGGGAACGATCATCCAGTACCTCATGTCGGATGCCCAGCAGAAGTCACTCTGGCCCCGGCTCAGGCCGACCCTCACCAAGGGCAAGGCGCTCTACTTTTCCCACGGCTTCTCCATCGTCTACAAGGAACAGACCGGGGTCGTCCCGCCCGCGGACATCGATGTCATCCTCGTGGCTCCCAAGGGCGCCGGACGCACCGTGCGCGACAACTACCTCGCGGGAAGCGGCATCAATTCGAGCTACGCCGTCTTCCAGGACGCCACGGGGCGCGCCCTCGAGCGTACGCTTGCCGTCGGCGTGGGGATCGGTTCGGGGTACCTCTTCCCGACGACCTTTGAGCACGAGGTCTGGAGCGACCTGACGGGGGAGCGCGGTGTGCTGATGGGCGCCATCGCCGGCCTCATGGAGGCGCAGTACAACCTCTTCCGCAAGCACGGCCACAGCCCCAGCGAGGCCTTCAACGAGACCGTGGAGGAACTCACCCAGAGCCTCATCCCGCTCATCGCCCAGAACGGGATGGACTGGATGTACGCCAACTGCAGCGCCACGGCCCAGCGCGGGGCCCTGGACTGGAAGAACCGCTTCCGCGATGCCGTCGCCCCCGTGTTCGACGAACTCTACGAGCGGGTGAAGTCCGGCAAGGAGACGGAGATCGTGCTGACAACGGGCGCGGCCGCCGATTACCGCGACAAGCTGGCCAAGGAGCTCGAGGTGATGCGCAACTCCGAGATGTGGCAGGCCGGCGCCGTGGTCCGCTCGCTGCGGCCGGAGCGCCGCAAGAAATAGAACGTACAGAAGGTGAGAAGGTAAGAGGGTAAGAAGGTTCGAAGTCGGGGATTCTCCCTGTGGTCTGACCTTCTTACCCTCTCAACCTCTTACCCTCTCGCGGAAGGGGGAGGGAGCCAAAGGTTGACCCTCCCTTTTCCGTATGGCATATGGAAGGCATTCCGCAAGCACAAGGGAGGGAACCATGCGAAGTGACCTGATGAAGAAAGGCGTGGAGAGGGCGCCCCACCGCTCCCTCTTCAAGGCCATGGGCTACACCGACGAGGAGATCGCGCGCCCCCTGATCGGGGTGGTCAACTCCTACAACGAGATCGTCCCCGGCCACATCCACCTGCGCACTATCGCCGAGCAGGTCAAGGCGGGCATCCGCATGGCCGGCGGCACCCCCGTCGAATTCCCCGCCATCGGCGTCTGCGACGGGATCGCCATGGGGCACGTGGGCATGAAGTACTCGCTGGCGAGCCGGGAGCTCATCGCCGACTCCGTCGAGGTCATGGCCGTGGGCCACCCCTTCGACGGCCTCGTGCTCATCCCCAACTGCGACAAGATCATTCCCGGGATGCTGATGGCGGCCCTGCGGCTCAACATCCCGGCGATCTTTGTCAGCGGCGGGCCCATGCTCGCCGGGAAGCTGCGCGGCAAGCCCGTCGACCTCATCACCGTCTTCGAGGGCGTGGGCGCCGTCAAGTCGGGGAAGATGACCGGGCGGCAGCTCAAGGAGCTCGAGGACTGCGCCTGCCCGGGCTGCGGTTCCTGCTCCGGCATGTACACGGCCAACACGATGAACTGTATGACCGAGGCCCTCGGCCTGGGGCTGCCCGGAAACGGGACTATCCTGGCGGTGGACTCCGCGCGGATACGCCTGGCCAAGGAAGCGGGCATGCGGATCCTGGAGCTCATCAGGAAAAACATCCGGCCCCGGGACATCGCAACACCGGCGGCCTTCAAAAACGCCATTGCCGTCGACAACGCCCTGGGCGGCTCGACGAACACCGTCCTTCATCTGCCGGCCGTTGCCCACGAGGCGGGGATCCGGCTCGACCTGGAGCTCTTCAACCAGATCGGATTCAAGACCCCCAACCTCTGCAAGCTGAGCCCCGCCGGATCCCACCACATCGAGGACCTCGAGGCGGCGGGAGGCGTGCAGGCCGTCATGAAGGAGATCAGCAAGCTCGGCGTGATCGACGGGAAGGCAATGACCGTTTCCGGGGCCACAGTCGCGAAGAACCTCAAGGAGGCCAGGGTCTGGGATTATTCGGTCATCCGCCCCGTCAAGAACCCCTACAGCCCCGACGGCGGCCTCGCCGTGGTAAAGGGGAACCTCGCCCCCGAAGGCGGCGTCGTGAAACGCTCCGCCGTGGCCCCGGCCATGCTCGTCAACGAGGGCCGCGCCCGCGTCTTCGACAGCGAGGATGACGCTATCGAGGCCATCCTGGGCGGGAAAATCAAGCCGGGAGACGTCGTCGTCATCCGGTACGAAGGGCCCAAGGGCGGGCCCGGGATGCGCGAGATGCTCGCCCCAACCTCCGCGCTGGCCGGTATGGGTCTGGCCGAGTCGGTGGCCCTCCTGACCGACGGGCGGTTCAGCGGCGGCTCCCGGGGAGCAGCGATCGGTCACATATCCCCCGAGGCGGCAGAGGGCGGTCCCATCGCGCTCGTGAAGGAAGGTGACCGCATCTCCATCGATATCCCGAAGCGCAGGATCACGCTCCGGGTGAGCGCGGAGGAGCTCAGGCGGCGAAAGAAGGCCTGGAAGCCCCCGAGGCCGAAGGTCCAGTCGGGCTACCTGTCCCGGTACGCAAGCCTCGTCACCTCCGGGAGCACGGGAGCCATCCTGAAAGACAGGGTTTGATCAAGGAAGGGGAGCCGATAAGGCTCCCCTTCCTTGTAGAAAGTGAGAACGTGAGAGGGTAAGAAGGTCGGAACGTTTTGCAGACATTGGGCAGCTTCCGTTTTCCAACCTTCTCACCTTCTTACCCTCTTACCGTCGGTGTTTCAATGCTCCCCTCCACCCTGCGCGCGATCGCACTTTCCCTCACGGGGGTACTCGCCTTGATGTTCTTCCTGCAGTCGCGACTCGTCTATTTTCCGGACGGGCAGATCGTCGCCACGCCGGCTGACCGGGGATTGGCCTACGAGGAGGTCCTGTTCGAGGCGGCCGACGGTGTGCAGCTTGCGGCCTGGTACGTGCCGTCGGAGGCGGGCCGGGGCGTCGTCCTCTTCAGCCACGGAAACGGCGGCAACATCTCCTACAATCTCCCCTTTGTCGAGATCCTGCACCGTGTGGGACTCTCCACGTTCCTCTATGATTACCGCGGCTACGGCCGGAGCGAAGGGCAGCCCTCCGAAGAAGGAACCTACAGCGATGCGGCCGGGGCCTGGCGATACCTGACGGAGATCCGCAAGATTCCCGCCGGACAGGTCTTGCTCTACGGACAGTCCCTCGGCGGGCCGATCGCCGCAAAGCTCGCCCGGGAGAAAACCTCCGCAGCCCTCATCCTCGACTCCTCCTTCACGAGCTTTGTCGACATTGCGGGGCATCACTACCCGTTTCTGCCCGTGCGGTGGCTCGCCCGCTTCGATTACAACACGCTCGAGCACGTCCGCCACGTCCGGTGCCCCGTGCTCGTCATCCACAGCCCCGATGACGAGATCGTGCCCTTCGGCCAGGGGGTCGCCCTCTACGAGGCGGCGCCGGGGCCGAAAGCCTTCGTCAAGCTGCGCGGCGGGCACAATGACGCCCTCTTTATGTCAGCCGGTGCGTACCGGGAGGGAATCGACGGGTTCCTGAAGAAAATCGGACGGTAGCGGTCGGGAGGGCGGCACTTTTCGTGCGTGACCGACAGGCATACCGATCTCCCCGAAACGGATCATCCGGGCCGGGGCCGCCTTCCGGTTTCTCCTGCACCTGTTCATCCGCTTCAATCTCCGGCACTGCAGTCGATTGCCGCGACGGAGAAAAACCGGTGGCATCCTTGCGGAAAATCGTGTACATTATTCACGCTTGTTGTTGCGCTTGGCCCCCACCCCAAAATGACAGAAAGGTCCCGGAAATGAGAGCGAAACCGATCCTCATCGCATCCCTGGCGACATGGCTATGCCTTGTCGCCCTGGCCGGCTGGTCCGCGCCGCCGTCGTCGGTGGAACAGGTGCCGCGCCTGTCGAACGAAGACGTCCGGAACATGCTCGGGAAGCCCGATGTCGTCATCGTGGACATCCGCTATATCAAGCAGTACGAAGAAAGCGACAGGCATATCCCCGGGGCGGTCTTCACCCAGCCGGACAAACTCGACGAATTCGTCAAAAACCATCCAAAGAAGGACGCCACTTACGTCCTCTACTGAGCCTGACCCCAGGAGTACACGGCCGCCCGGGTGGCGGTTGAGCTTTACAAGCGGGGATACACGAAGGCCTACACGATCGAGGGCGGATGGAACGGATGGGTCAAGGCGAACTTCCCCACGGAGCAGAAAGAGGTAACCTCGGCGAAAAACTGTGTCCTGTGCCACACGGCCATGACCCCCGGGATCGTGGCGGACTGGAAGCTGAGCAAGCACAGCCAGAAGGGGGTCGATTGCGCCGTCTGCCACGGCGACAAGCACTTCTCCCTCCAGACGGTCGCCCTGGCCGAGGTCCCGACGCCAGAACGCTGCGCCTACTGCCATGGCCCAAAGGTCAAGGAGTTCAAGGACGGCAAACACGCCAAGGCCTGGGCCTCCCTGAAGGCCATGCCCACCTTCCACATGCAGCCCATGGCGTTGATGGACGGCATGAAAGGGTGCGGGGGCTGCCACAAGATCGGCACTAAAACAGACAATGAAATCAAAGAGTTGCGCAAACAGGGCGGCCAGTTCGGGGTCGCCTCCTGCGACGCCTGTCACACCCGGCACGTCTTCTCGAGGAAGGAAGCCCTGCAGCCCCAGGCCTGCCGGACCTGCCACATGGGCATCGACCACCCCCAGTGGGAGATGTATTCCTCCTCTAAGCATGGCGTGCGCTACCTGCTGAAGCAAGCGGGCGTCCTGCCCGAGAGCGCCGCAGCGCCCACCTGCCAGAGCTGCCACATGACGGGCGGCAACCACGCCGTGCGGACGGCCTGGGGGTTCGTGGCCGTCAGGCTCCCCATGCCCGAGGACAAGAAGTGGGCGGCTGACCGGACGACGGTCATCAAGGGTCTTGGTGCTCTCGACCCGTCGGGAAAACCGACGGCGCGCCTCGGCGTTCTCAAGGACCTGGACATCTTCCGGACCACCCAGGAGGACTGGCAGAAGGAACGGGACCGGATGTTTGCCAACTGCCGTCAGTGCCATTCGTCCAACTTCGCCAAGGCCGAACTCGAGAAGGGCGACCAGATGATCCGCGAGGCGGACCGGCTGCTCGCCGAGGGGATCGAGATCGTGGCCGGCCTCTACCGGGACAAGATCATTGCCAGGCCGGCCCATTACGCCTACCCCTATCCCGATCTGCTGGCCTTCCACGACGCCCCGACGTCGATCGAGCAGAAGCTCTACCTCATGTTCCTGGAACACCGGATGCGGACCTTCCAAGGCACCTTCCACGCCAACCCCGACTACGCCCTCTGGTACGGATGGAGCAAGATGGTCTCGGACATCACGGAGATCCGTAAGATGGCGGCCGACCTGAGGAAGGAGAAGAAAGCGGAAAGGCGATAGAGACGGAGACCCGCTGAGAACGCCCCCCGATTCGGGCATTGCCGGCGGGCGCCGGGATATCCTGGGGGACGGGGGTGAATCCCGCCGAAACGAGGCGCTTCCCGCCGGAAGCGCCTTTCGCTTTTTCCCTCCCTTTACAAACATTCGGGGCGGCCCCATATTGGACGTGTGTAAGGGCTTTGACCATGAGCAAGAGCACTGGGATCATCGCCGCGTTCCTTGCCGTTTTGTTGCTGAGCTGCCAGGGCACGGAAACGGGGGCCATCGAGGAGAAGAAACCCATGACGAAGGAAAACGCAGCCACGGGGGTCGCCACCTTTGCGGGCGGCTGTTTCTGGTGCACCGAATCGGATTTCGAAAAGGTGCCGGGGGTCGTGAGGGTCATCTCGGGGTATACGGGCGGCAAGAAAGAGAACCCCACCTACGAGGAGGTCTCCAGCGGCTGGACAGGCCACGTGGAGGCCGTCCAGGTCCACTACGACCCGGGCAGGATTACCTACGAGCAGCTCCTGGATGTCTTCTGGAGGCACATCGACCCGACGGACACAGGCGGGCAGTTCGTCGACCGGGGCTCCCAGTACCGCAGCGCGGTCTTTTACCACGACGAGGAGCAGAGGCGGCTCGCCGAGGCCTCGCGCGATGCCCTTGCCCGTTCCGGGAAGTTCACTCGGCCCGTCACGACGGAAATGCTCCCGTTGACGAAATTCTACGAGGCCGAGGACTACCACCAGGACTACTACAAGAAGGATCCCCTGCGTTACCGTCTCTACAGGGCCGGATCGGGGCGGGATTCGTTTCTGAAAAAGACCTGGGGCGACGAGAAGCCGCAATCGCCGGCCCCCGCCTCAAAGACCTGGCCGAAGCCCGACGAGGAGACCCTCAAGCAGACGCTCACGCCGCTGCAGTACCAGGTGACGCGGAGGGGCGGGACGGAGCCGCCTTTCCGGAACGAGTACCACGACAACAAGCGCGAGGGGATCTACGTGGACATCGTCTCGGGAGAGCCCCTGTTCAGCTCGCTGGACAAATATGATTCCGGAACGGGGTGGCCGAGCTTCACGAAGCCGCTGGAGCCGGGAAATGTGGTTGAAAGGCCGGACCGGAGTCACCTCATGGTCCGCACGGAGGTGCGCAGCCGGCACGGCGACTCCCACCTCGGCCACGTCTTCCCCGACGGCCCCGCGCCGACGGGGCGGCGCTACTGCATGAACTCGGCTGCCCTGCGCTTTATCCCGAAAGAAAACCTGGAAAAGGAGGGATACGGGAACTATCTCGGACTTTTCGAGGAAAAACAGCCTTGAAGTGATTGGTCCAAATCGGGCATCCAATGCCCGGTGGAATGCCGTGTCGAGGAGGAAAGCACAATGGGGCCGATCAGGGTCATGCCCTGCCTGGACATGAAAAACGGCCGCGTCGTCAAGGGGGTTCACTTCGTGGACATCCGCGACGCGGGCGACCCCGTGGAAAGCGCCGCCTTCTATGAGAGGGAAGGGGCCGACGAGCTGGCGATGCTGGACATCGCCGCGACAGTCGAAAACCGCAAGACCCGCCTCGAGTGGGTCCGGCAGGTCTCGGCCGTCATCACCATCCCCCTGACTGTCGGGGGCGGGATCAACTGCCTGGAGGACGTCGGGCTCGCCCTCGGGGCCGGCGCCTCCAGGGTCTCCATGAACAGCGCCGCCGTGAAGAACCCGGAGCTCATCCGGGAGGCGGCAAGGGCGCACGGGTCGGCCAGGGTCACCGTCGCCATCGATGCGCGACGCAACAGGGCCATGCCCTCGGGCTTCGAACTGGTCATTGCGGGCGGCACCGTCCCCGCGGGCAAGGACGCCGTCGCCTGGGCAAAACAGTGCCAGGCCCTCGGGGCGGGAGTCATCCTGCCGACGAGCATGGACGGCGACGGGACCCTGGCCGGCTACGATCTCGAGTTCACGAAGGCGATCGCCGACGCGGTCACCGTGCCCGTCGTGGCCTCCGGCGGGGCCGGCAAACTGGAGCACTTCTACGAGGCCGTCGTGAAGGGCGGGGCAAGCGTCGTCCTGGCCGCCTCGGTCTTCCACGACCGGACCTTCAGCATACGCCAGGTAAAGGAACACCTGCGGGACAGGGGTCTTCGCGTGAACCTGTAGCCGCCCGCCGCAAAGCCGGACATTCCGGCGCTCCAGCAGGGCAATCCCTTGGATTTGCGGCATCTCCGAGAAAAAACCGCTTGCCCGGCAGTCCGATTAGCGGTATGGAATACCGCTTTCGGAGGTTTCGGGAAATGAAAACAGCGGATGCGGGGAACGACCGCATTGCCATGGCGGTCCTGACGGGCATGGTTTTTTGCGGGGCCGTCCTGCTCTTCGGGCTCGAGCCGCTAACGGGACGCCTGCTGACCCCCTATTTCGGCGGCGCGGCTCACGTCTGGCTCACCTGCCTGATGTTTTTCCAGGCCATCCTGTTCGTCGGGTACCTTTACTCCCATCTCTTCGCGAGGAAACTCGGCGTCTGGCACCTGGCGATTCTCGCCCTGCCCCTCGTGAACCTGCCTCTCCAGGTCCATGCCCAGCCCGACCCCCATGCGCCGCTCGCCCACCTTCTCTACGTGCTGTCCGTGTCCGTGGCAATCCCCTTCGCCGTGCTCTCCACGACGGCTGTGGTGGCCCAGGCCTGGTTGAGCAAGTCCCGCCTGGGCATGCATCGGGAGCCCTATTTCCTCTATGCCGCATCCAACGCGGGATCGCTCGTCGCCCTTCTCGGGTATACCTTCGCCGCCGAGCCCCTCATGGGGGTCAGGCTGCAAGGCGCGGCCTGGAGCCTGGCCTATGTGATCTACGCCTGCCTCGTCGTCGCCTCATGGGTCCTGCTTCGTCCGAACCTCGGACCGGGGACGGAGGGCGGCAAAGAGGAAGCGATCGCCGCGTCACCGGCCGTCGGCGCCGCGGCCTACGGGAAGTGGCTCCTTCTTTCCATCCTTCCCTCGGCATTCCTGCTGGCCGTGACGAACTACATCGCCCTCGAGGTGGGCTCCTTTCCGCTCACCTGGATCCTGCCACTCGCCCTGTACCTGGGAAGCTTCATCGTAACCTTCCGGACGGGCGGCGGCGTGCCCCGCTTTCTCCGCAATGCCTGGCCCGAGATCCTCCTGGCGGGCCTTCTCATGTTTCTGCTGGGACCGGTGCACTGGCTGGCCATCATCGGACACCTGATTGTTTTCTTTCTCGTCTGCCTGATTTCCCATGGCACGCTTTACGAGCTGAGGCCCCCGGCGGCGCGGCTGACGAACTTTTACCTGGCGGCGGCCCTGGGGGGCTGGATCGGCGGAGCCCTCGTCAGTCTCGGTGCGCCCTTCCTGTTTCCGGCGCTCTACGAATACCCGGTCATCGTGCTGCTCCTGGCCCCCGCGTTCTGGTGGTGCCGGGAGAAACCCCTGACCCGCCTTCGGACTGGCATCTCCTATGCCGCCGTCGTGGGCCGGTCCGTCGTCGTGGCCTTTCTCGTCTTGCTGATCGTGAAGGAAGGCTGGCAGACCCTCCAGGAGCCGGTTCGCTTTCGCCACCGGAACTTCTACGGCACCTACACGATCTGGGACGTGGCGAGCTATCCGCAGGATATCCGGCAACTTCTCCACGGACGGACCATCCACGGCGCGCAGCTGCTGGACCCCGAGACCCGCATGACCCCCATCATGTACTATTTCATCGGGGGCGGAATCGCGGACGTCTACGAGACGGCGCCGCCCGGCCGGAGGATGGCCGTGCTCGGTTTGGGGGCCGGGGCCGCCGCCTCTTACGTGAAGCCGGGCGAAACCATGGTCTACTACGAGATCGACCCCGACAACGAGGGGATTGCCCGCCACTGGTTCTCGTTTCTCGACGAGTGCAGGGGCCGCGTGCGGGTGGTCGTGGGGGATGGGCGTCTCGGACTGCAGAACAGCGACCGGCTGGAGCCTCCCTACGACATCATCCACATGGATGCCTTCACGGGTGACGGCATACCGACCCACCTGCTGACCAGGGAGGCGGTCCGGGTCTACCTGGAGCGGCTCAGCGGCAACGGCGTGATCCTCTTCCACGTGTCGAACCGCTACTACGAGCTTCGTCCCGTCATCAAGGCCATTGCCGCCGAGCTCGGCCTGGCCGGAGCCGTCAACGTCCCCACGCCGAAGACCGAGCTGAAGGCGAACCAGAGCGCCACGTGGTGCGTGGTGCTCGCCAGGAACCCCGATCGCCTGGCGGCGCTCGTCAGAAAGGGGTGGATTCCCTTCGGTCCCGGGGACGGCCTGAGGGAGGTGACGCCCTGGACGGACGACTACATCAACATCCTGCTGCCGCTGCGCGACGGGATGCGGGAGCGATGGGACGGGTTCAACTTCGCACAGTGGCTGAAGACCCTCCGGCCGTGACGATGCGACGTCTCCAGGCGCAGGAAAGCCCCCGCTCGTCCTTCCCGGAAGCGGGGGCTCCTGTTTGCGGCCCGGGGCCCGTTGCCTGTTCGCGCTAGACGCCCGGCAGGCGAGTGCGGTTCTTCTCGTACTCCTCCATGACCTTCTTCGTGTACCAGGTCTTCGGCTCGCTGCTTCGCTGCATGTTCTGCCTTGCCCGGGTGAAGCCGACGTTATAGGCGTACAGGACGGCGTACTCGTTGTCGTAATGCCGTGAGAGCCACGACAGATAGTAGACGCCGAAACGGACGTTGGCGTGGGGGCAGCGCAGCACGTTCTGCCGATAGGGGATCCCCACCTCGTCGGAGAACTCGCGGGCCACCACGGGTTTGACCTGCATGATCCCGACGGCCCCCGCGCCGGAAACCACATTGTGGCGGAAGTTGCTCTCGGCATCCATGACGGCCAGCACCAGGCGGTAGTCGACCTGGTAGCGCCGCGAGGCGTCGTACATCGTCCGCGCCACTTCCCGAAGTTCTTCGTCCGGGATGAGGGCGTTCTTTTCTGCAAGGTGGGCAACGATCAGTTCGACGGCGCGCTCCTCATCCCAGTTCAATTCAAAACCGAGGCCGCTGGAAGCGGCCTCATCGGAAAAATTCAGACTGGTCAGCGAAACAACGCCGACGATCAATCCGAGCATGCCCAGGAATTTCATCGCTTTCATGTCTCGTGCCTCCTTTCTCCTGTTCCTCCCCCTTCCGGCTGGTCGTGTCGCGGGGTTTTTCTCACAGGAGCTTGCGCTGGGAAGTATCAGCGTGAACGTGAAGAGAATACCGGAAGGGCTGTCTGAGCGAGGTCGGCCTTAATGGCCTGCACCGCCTGTAACCTCTATTTCGGCGAATGTTACAAATCGACGGCAAGGATTGCAAGAAAAAATGGAAAATTTTTGTAAAATGCTCATAATATCAGCCACTTAAACTAAAAATACGCCGATTTTGCCCGCCCGGGGCAAAAAACGCTTGATTTTTCCGTAGCCCTTGCTTTCCGGAGTCCCGGCGGCAGCTTTTTGTTTCCACACTTGCCAACCCTGCGGCGTTTCGGTTAACGTAGAGCCTCCGCGGCGCAGGGCGGCTGCGCTCGCCGGAACCCAACAACAACCCCTTCGAGGAGACACGTCATGAACAAACGCCGAGCCGAAACGCTTATCCGCGGGTGGCGCCCCATCCTTCCGGCGCTCATCCTGCTTGCCTTCCTGTTCCCGGGGAGAGCCGATGCCCAGAAGACGGTCGCCCCGGATCTCAGCACCGCCATCATCCGGGTAGCCAAGGACAATATCCCGGCCGTGGTCCATATCGAGGTGACCCGGAGCCAGGAGGTCCGGCGCCCGGTCATGCCCTTCGAGGGCGACCCGTTCTTTCGCTTTTTCCAGGACCCGCAGCAGGCCCCCCGCAAGTTCAAGCGGGAAATGAGGGGGCTCGGCACGGGGATGATCACCGACGCCCAGGGCCACATCCTGACCAACAACCACGTCGTGGGCGGGGCCTCCAGGGTCCAGGTGCTGCTCGCCGACGGGAGCCGCTTCGAGGCCCGGGTCGTGGGGACGGACCCCAAGACGGACCTGGCTGTCGTCAGGATTAACGCCGGGAAGCCCCTCCCGCACGTGCGGTTCGGCGATTCGGACGCCGTCGAGGTGGGCGAATGGGTCGTGGCCATCGGCCACCCCCGGGGCCTCGATCAGACGGTGACAACGGGGATCATCAGCGCCAAGCACCGCCGGGGGATCACGGACCCGTCGGGCTACCAGGATTTCCTCCAGACCGATGCGGCCATCAACCCCGGCAACAGCGGGGGCCCCCTGCTGAACCTGCGGGGGGAGGTCGTGGGGGTCAATGCCGCCATCGCCTCCGCATCGGGCGGATTCGAGGGGATCGGCTTCGCGATCCCCAGCAACATGGCCATTCACATTTCCCGCGAGTTGATCGCCAGGGGAAAGGTCGAGCGGGGCTGGCTGGGCGTTTCCGTCCAGGATCTCACGCACGACCTCTCCAGGACGATGGGCCTCGAGGCCACCCGGGGCGCCCTCGTCTCGGAGGTTCACAAGGCGAGCCCGGCGGAAAAAGCGGGACTCAGGCAGGGCGACGTCGTCATCGCCTACAACGGAAGGGAGATTCGTGACGCCTCGCAGCTTCGCAACGAGGCGGCCTCCTCGCCCATCGGCGGGGAGGTCCGGCTCACCATCCTGCGCGAGGGGCAGAAACGGGAGGTTCCCGTGCGGATCGAGTCCATGGAAAGCCGGACCCTGGCCGCAACCCCCTCGATCCAGGAACGTCTGGGCATCACGGTGCGGGGCGCCACGGCCCGGGAGGCATCCCGCCTGAAGCTCAAGCCGGGCCAGGGCGTGATCATCACCCGGGTGGAGCCGGCGGGCCCGGGGGCCAAGGCGGGGCTGGAACCCGGGGACGCGATCCTGGAGGTCAACGAGATCCCCCTGTCGAGCGCCCAGGACCTCTCGGGGGCCCTGGCCCTGGTGAAACCGGGCGAGCAGATCCTGGCGACGATCATGGACGGACGAACCCGGCAGCGCGGCTCGCTGCAGATCAGGCTGCGCTGATCCCCGAAGGGACGGGCCTCCCGGACGGGGCCGCGCGGCCCCTCGCTCTGTCTGTCCAAGAAACCGTGAATTCGCGCCGCCTTTTTGTTATAGTGGACCGGGCGTTTTCAGTTTTTCGCTCTGCACGGTCCAGGGGGGCATGGGATGGCGGCGTTCCGGGCGGCAAGGAGGTGGGGGACGGTCTCGGCTCTGGCGTTCATCGTCGCATGCACGCCTTCTCCGCCGACGCCGACGAAGGCCTCCGAGGCCTTCCGGCAGGAGGTCCTGGCGGCCCGGGAGTCCCTTTCAGCCGTCCTGACGGATGCCGCCGCCGGCCGCGAGCCAGGGACCGCCGAACGCGCCCTCGAGCAGACCTGCTCCCTGGCCAGGGACAGCGGCCGCCCCTTCGCGTGCGGCATCACCGTCCTGGACAATCACGGCATCACGCTCGCCTCCGCAACCCCCGGGGCGGCCATCCGCCGTCTCGACTACTCGCGGTACGAGGTCGTCACAAGGGCCCTGGCGGAGCGCAGAATCGTCAAGACGAAACTCCACCTGCAGGACCGCTCGAAGCTCTACGTCGTTGCGATGCCTCTGGAACGGCGGGGAGAGCTCGTGGGGCTTCTGGTGCTGGCATTCGATCAGGCAGACCTCATGGGCCGGCACGGTCTGACCGAGGAGGAATTCCAGAACGTCGATCTGGGCCGATGAGGCCCGCCCGGAACGGGGATCAATGGCGGCGATGAACCACTCGGGATACAGGATGACTGTCGAAGGGACCGCGGGAGAAGAGGCCTCGATCCGGCTGGCAGGCCGCCTGGCCCTCGAGGACCTCAGGCCCCTCATGGCGGAGCTGCGGGCGATTCCGGAGAGAATGAAGCCCCGCAGAATCGCCCTCGACGTCTCCGGCGTGGAGTACCTGGACAGCGCCGGAGCGCTGGCCCTGATCAAAATGGAAATCCTCTGCGGGTCCCTCGGAATCCCCTTCGAACTCCTCGGCGTCTCGGAAAAGGACCACGGCCTTCTGCGCCTCATCGACCGGGAGGCCCAGCTGCGGCCGCCGCTCAGGCCCGAGTCCGAAAGGTCGGACATCGTGGCGAAGCTGGGCGACCGGGCCCGCCGCCAGTACCGGGACGTCCTGGAGATCATGTCCTTCGTCGGGGAGCTCGTCGCGGCCCTCGCTTTCTGTCTGGCGCACCCGCGTACCGTCCGATGGGAGGAGGTCAAGTTCTACATGAAACGGGCCGGCGCCGACGGACTTCCCATCGTGGCGCTCATCAGCCTGCTGCTGGGGCTGATCATGGCCTTCATGTCGTCGCTTCAGCTCAAGCAGTTCGGGGCCAACCTCTACGTGGCCAACCTCGTGACCATCGCCATGGTTCGCGAGCTGGGGCCCATCATGACGGCCATCCTCGTGGCAGGCCGCTCGGGATCGGCCTTCGCCGCCGAGATCGGCACCATGGTCGTCAACGACGAGGTCAATGCGCTGGTGACCATGGGGTTCGACCCGGTCCGGTTCCTGGCCGTCCCGAAAGTGCTCGCGGCCATGATCGTGGTTCCCATCCTGACCGTCTATGCCGACGTTTTCGCCATGCTTGGCGGTCTCATCGTGGGGGTCACGGGCCTGGATCTCACCGCCTTCACCTACATCCAGCAGACGAAGGCCAGCATCCGCGTGTTCGACTTCGCCACGAGCCTGGCCAAGGCCGTCGTCTTCGCCATGCTGATTTCCGGGATCGGCTGTCAGCGGGGGTTCCAGGTGAGGGGGGGCGCCGAGGGCGTGGGGACGTCGACGACCTCGGCCGTGGTCTCGGCGATCTTCCTGATCATCGTGGCCGACTCGGCCTTTGCCATCATGCTGCATTACGTCCGGCAGTAACGGGGGAGGGAAGGGACGAATGGCACCGCCCGGCACGGAACCGGTCATCATCGTCGAGGGGCTCACCGCGCGGTACGGGGAGGTGACGATCCTGCAGGACGTGAGCTTCGAGGTCCGCCGGGGCGAGCGGTTCATGATCCTCGGCGGAAGCGGCTGCGGGAAATCGACGCTGCTCAAGCACATGATCGGGCTCCTCAGGCCCCATGCGGGCCGCGTCATCATCAACGGCATCGACATCACCCGGGCCGACGAGGGGACGCTGCACCGGGTCCGGAGCCGGCTCGGTGTGCTCTTCCAGGCCGACGCCCTCTTCGGCTCCATGTCGCTGGCCGAAAACGTGGCCCTGCCCCTCGCGGAGTACACCGATCTTCCGCCGGAGCTGATCCGCGAGATCGTCCGGATGAAGCTCGGCCTCGTCAACCTGGCGGGCTACGAAAACCACATGCCGTCGGAGCTCTCGGGGGGAATGCGGAAGCGGGCGGGGCTTGCCCGGGCCATGGCGCTGGATCCCATGTTCCTGTTCTTCGACGAGCCCTGGGCGGGCCTCGACCCCGTCACGGCCGCGGAACTCGACATCCTGATCCGGAGCCTCAACGAGGGGACCGGGACGACCATGGTCTTCGTCACGCAGGAGCTGGCCTCCATCTTCAGCCTCGCACAGAGGGTCATCATGCTGCACAGGGACGTAAAGGGCATCATCGCCCGGGGGGCGCCGCAGGAGCTCCGCGCGTCGTCGACGGACCCTCGGGTCAACCATTTTTTCAACCGCCGGGCGGATTAGGGGAGAAGGACAGCGATGACCAGGAAGGTATCCAGCAGGGCCCTCGGCCTCTTCGTGACCGCGGGCGCCCTCCTCGGGGTGGCCGCCGTCATCTGGGTGGGGGCGTCGAAGTATTTCGAAAAAGGGATGCGCTACGCCACCTACTTCGACGAGAGCGTGCAGGGGCTCCAGCGCGACTCCGCCGTCAAGTACCGGGGCGTGGACGTGGGCCGCGTGGAGGAGATCCGGGTGGCGCCCGACAACCGCCTCATCGAGATCATCATGAAGATCCGGCTCCGCGAGGACGTGGAGAAGAACACGGTGGCCTCGCTGAAGGTCGCCGGGATCACGGGCATCGTCTTCGTCGAACTCGACCGCCGCGACCCCGGCGACGCCGACCTGTCTCCGCGGCTGGGCTTCGCCTCCGAGTACCCGATCATCCCGTCGCAGCCGTCCCAGATCCGCCAGATCTTCTCGGGCATCGACGAGATCGTCGAGAAGATCAAGCAGGTCGATCTCGAGGGGATCTCGAAGAGCATCACGCTCTCGGCCAAGGCCGCCGAGGAGCTTCTGTCGGGCCCCCGGGCGCAGAAGATCATGGCAAACCTGGAGTCGATCTCGTCCAATCTCGACCGGACCGTCGCCCGTGTGGAGGGGATCACGGCGGAGGGCCGTCTCGAGGGGATCGCCGGGGAGACGCGCGCCGCCCTAGTCGAGGCCCGGGCGCTGATTGCGGCAGCGCGGGACGAGGTCAAGGCCCTGCGGCTCGCCGAAACGGCGGAAAAGGCAAACCGGGCCGTGGATCATTTCGCGAGAACGTCGAGAACGACGGCGCGGGACGTCCAGGCCATGAGCGAGAACCTGCGGCGCGCTTCGGAAACGCTGGAAAGGCTGCTGGAGAGGGTGGAGTCGAATCCGTCGGACCTGCTCTTCAGCAGACCCCCGGCGGCGGGAAGAGGGGACTGACAGGGGCAGGTGGCAAAAAGGCAGGAGGGGAAGGGGTTGAGGCGGATGAGACGGATATCGGTTCTATTGTTGGCGGTGCTCGTTGCAACGGGCTGCGGGGGCGGGAAATCGACGTACGTCGTGAAGCAGTTTCTCCCCGAGTATGAGCCGCCGTCCGTGACGGGCCGACCGCGGGTCGACGAGGCGATCCGCATAGAGCCCTTCTCCACGGCGCAGGCCTTCGCCGGAACGGCCATGGTCTACCGGCCGTCCCCTTTCGAGCTCAATGCCTACAGCCGGGAGCGCTGGCGCGTGGCGCCGGGCGACATGGTGACGGATTTCCTGCTCCGGGACCTGCGCGCCTCCGGCGCTTTCAAGGCCGTGCTCGCCTGGGAGGACCCGGGGGAAGGCCGGTACGTCCTGGCCGGGACCGTGGCCGAATTCCTGGAGACGGACGGGGACAGGGGGGCTGCGGCGCGGCTGGCGGCCGATGTCACGCTGCTCGACACGACCCGGAAGGTGATCACGGAGCGCGTCGTCTTCCAGAAAACCTACACCGTCGAGGAGGCCATGAAGGAGAGATCGGCCCGGGGGCTTGCCGAGGCCATGAGCGGGGCGATGAGGAAATTCTCCGGGGATCTCCAGGCGGACATCCGCCGCGCCGTGACGGACGCGAAGCCGTAATCGGAAAGAAAGCGGGACAAACGGTTCACGACGGGCTTGCGGCCACCCGCGGGGCGGCGGATGGGGACAGCGGCCGGAGCCCGGCCATGGAAGGGGGAAGTCATGACGACCAAGGGAAGGGATTATTTCGAGGCCCTCTACGAAGTGGCGAAGGTAATCAACGCCTCCCTGGAGCCTTCGGAGGTTCTCGAGAAGATCACCTGCTGCGTAACGGAGGCCATGGGTGTCAAGGCCTGCTCCCTCCGCCTTCTCGATGCACGGGGCAAGCGGCTTCTGATGGGGGCGGCCTGCGGCCTGTCGAAAGGCTACCTCGTCAAGGGTCCGGTCCTGGTCAGGGAAAGCGGCATCGACCGCAAGGCCCTGGCCGGGAAAACCATTTGGATCCGGGATGCCCAGTCGGACAAAGGGTTTCAGTACACCGCCGAGGCAAGGAAGGAGAAGATCCGGTCCGTCCTCGTCGTCCCCCTGCTGGCGGGCAGGAAGGTCATCGGGGTGCTCCGGGCCTACACGGGGGAAGAGCGGAAGTTCGACAGGCGGGAAATCCGGTTTCTCGAGGCCGTGGCCAACCTGAGCGCCATCGCCCTGGACAACGCCCGCCTGTACAATGCCCTGAAGACGAATTTCGACCTGGTGATCGAACACAAGTACCGGATCGATGACAACTGAAAGGCAGGCGTAAGGCTGAAGGGGCACGGCAAGGGGCCTCAAGGAACCGGATTTCAGCCACAGGCGGGAGGAGAAAATGGTACGGATCGGGATCAACGGGTTCGGACGGATCGGGCGCCAGGTGCTGAAGGCGATCCTCGAGCGCTATCCGCGCTCCCTGCAGGTTGTTGCCGTCAACGACCTCTTCGACGTGGAGACCAACGCGCACCTCTTCAAGTACGACACCAACTACGGACGCTTTTCGGGAACCGTGGCCGGAGGAAAGGATCAATTGATCGTCAACGGCCGGCCGATCAAGAGCTTCGCCCACCGCGACCCCGCGCAGATCCCCTGGGATGACGAAGGGGTCGGGATCGTCATCGAGAGCACGGGGCTTTTCACGGATGCCGCGAAAGCCCGGGCCCATCTCGAGGCGGGGGCAAAGAAGGTTATCATCTCGGCCCCGGCCAGAGGCGAGGACGTCACCGTCGTGATGGGCGTGAACCACACGGCCTACAACCCGAAGAAGCACCAGATCATCTCCAACGCCTCCTGCACGACGAACTGCCTCGCGCCCCCCGTGAGTGTCGTCCACCAGGTCTTCGGAATCGAGAAAGGCATGATGACGACGGTGCACTCCTACACCAACGACCAGCGGATCCTCGATCTGCCCCACAAGGACCTTCGGCGGGCGCGGGCGGCGGCCTGCAACATCATCCCGACGACGACCGGCGCGGCCCGGGCGCTGGCGCTGATCATCCCCGACCTGGAGGGGCGTTTCGACGGCTATTCGCTGCGCGTTCCCACGCCGACGGTCTCCGTGGCCGACTTCACGGCGGAGCTGAAGAAATCCGCCGGTACGGAGGAACTGCGGGAAGCCCTGCGGCAGGCGGCTGGAAAATCCCTGCAGGGCATCATGGCCTGCGAAGAAGACCCCCTCGTCTCAACGGACTTCAAGGGCGATGCGCACTCCTCCATCGTGGACTTGGAATTCACGCAGGTCTTGCGCGGCAACCTGGCCAAGGTCGTGGCCTGGTACGACAACGAGTGGGGCTATTCCTGCCGCGTGGCGGACCTGGCGGACTACATCGCCGGCAAGGGCCTGTGAGGGAAGGCAAAGGGCAAAAGGCCGGAAGCCGACGGACAGATACACAACCGATCCAGAAGGACAGCGACATGCCGAAGCTCATTCTACCCCGCAGGATCCGAAAGCGCGACGGCTCCGTCGTCCCGTTCGAAAAGGAGAAGATCCGCTATGCCGTCGAGCGGGCCGCCTTCGAGGTCCTCCAGGACCGCCTGCGGTCGATCACCGTCTCCGATGTCGTGACCGAGGCCGTCGTGGCGGACGCGGCGCGCCTGTACGCGAAGACCGTCCCCGGCGTCGAGGCGATCCAGGATCTCGTCGAGCAGGGACTGATGAAGGCGGGCTATGGCGCCATCGCCAGGGCCTACATCCTCTACCGGGAGCGCCGCGCCGAGATGCGGCAGGCCAAGGCCGCCCTGGGGCTCCGGGACGACCTCAAATTCCCCATCAACGCCATGGAGGTCCTCAAGAAGCGCTACCTCGTCAAGGATGACGAGCGGAACATCGTGGAGACGCCGGGTGAGCTCTTCCGCCGGGTGGCGCGGCACGTGGCGAAAGCGGAGAAGGGTTTCAAGTCGGCCGTCTCGCCCGCCGAAGCCGAGGAGGCCTTCTTCGACAGGATGCGGGATCTCTCGTTCCTGCCGAACTCGCCCACGCTGATGAACGCGGGCACGGCCCTGGGCCAGCTCTCGGCCTGCTTCGTCCTCCCCGTGAGCGACTCCATCGACGGGATCTTCGGCGCGCTTCACCACATGGCGAGGATCCACCAGTCCGGCGGCGGGACGGGATTCAGCTTCTCGCACCTGCGGCCCAAGGGCGACCTGGTGAAGACGACCAAGGGCGAGGCCTCGGGCCCCGTCTCGTTCATGGGCATCTTCGACGCCGCCACGGGCGTGATCGTCCAGGGCGGAAGGCGCCGCGGGGCCAACATGGGAATCCTGCGCTGCGATCACCCGGACATCATGGAGTTCATCGAGGCCAAGATCGACCGGGGGCGCTTCGCCAACTTCAACCTCTCCGTGGGCGTCACCGACCGCTTCATGGAGGCCGTGCGCCGCAACCGCGGCTTCGATCTGCTGAATCCCGGCACGGGAAAGCGAGTCCGCACGGTGAGGGCCCGCACGATCTTCGATCTCATCGTCTACGGGGCCTGGCGCACGGGCGATCCAGGCCTGCTGTTCCTGGACACGATCAACCGCCAGAACCCGACGCCGGCCGTCGGGCGGCTCGAGGCGACTAACCCCTGCGGGGAGCTGCCGCTGCTGCCCTACGAGAGCTGCAATTTGGGCTCCCTGAACCTGGCCCGGATGGTGAAGGACGGCAGACCCGACTGGGAGCGGATGGCCGAGACGATCCGGTGGGGGGTGCGCTTTCTCGACAACGTCATCGAGGTAAACCATTTCCCCCTGGAACAGATCGGCGCGATCACCCGGGCGAACCGCAAAATCGGGCTGGGCGTCATGGGGTTCGCCGACATGCTCATTCGCCTGGGGATCCCGTACGGGTCAGCCGAGGCCGAACGTTTTGCCCGCAGGCTCATGGCCTTCGTCCGGCGCGAGTCCCTGAAAGCCTCGGCGCAGCTGGCGGCCGAGCGGGGCGTCTTCCCGAATTACGCCAAATCGATCTATGCCCGAAGGAACCTCCCTCTCCGCAATGCCACGGTGAACACCGTGGCCCCCACGGGGACGATCAGCATCATCGCCGGCTGCTCGAGCGGCATCGAGCCCCTTTTCGCCATCAGCTACGTGCGCAATGTCCTGTCGGGCACGAGGCTCTTCGAGATCAACCCGATCTTCGAGAAGGTCGCCCGGGCCCGGGGAATCTACAGGCGGGAGATCCTCGCCGAGATCGCCCGCTGGGGCTCCCTGCGCAGGGTCCGGGGCATCCCGCGGGACATCAAGCGTGTCTTCGTCACGGCCTTCGACGTGGAGCCCGATCAGCACCTGCGGGTCCAGGCCGCCTTCCAGGAGAACTGCGACAACTCGGTCTCCAAGACGATCAACCTGCCCGCGGAGTCCACGATCGACGACGTGCGCAACGTATACCTCGCGGCGCACCGGCTCCGGTGCAAGGGGATCACCATCTACCGGTACGGCAGCCGGGCCGAACAGGTTCTCTCCTTCCGCGGCGCCGACGGGGGCCCCGTGATCCTCGAGGAGGACCTCGTGGCGGCCGATTCGGAATTCGCCGGCGGCTGCATGACGGGGACGTGCGCGTTTTAGGGCAGGCGAAAGGCGTACGGCGCAGGGCGAAGGTCAGGGCTGGAAAAACGAGAAGCCCCGTGTCGTGCAAAAAACCGTCAGGAACAAACCAAAGACAGGGGACGGCCGTGAAAGAGAGTCTCATCGAGGAAGCGGTAAAACGGCATCAGAACGGGTTCAGCTGCGCCCAGGCGATTCTGGCGACCTACGGGCCGGAGCTGGGCCTGGAGAGGGAAACGGCTCTCAAGGTGGCCGGCGGGTTCGGCAGCGGAATGGGCCGCATGGCCGGGACCTGCGGGGCCGTGACAGGGGCCTTTATGGTCATCGGCCTTCTCCACGGCATGACGAAAGCGGACGACCAGAAACAGAAGGAACTCTCCTACGAGGTGGTGCGCCGCTTCGCGGAGAGGTTCAGGCAGCGCCACGGGTCACTGGAGTGCCGGGAGCTGATGGGGGTCGACGTGAGCAAGCCCGAGGGTCTTGCCGAGGCGAGACGAAGAAACATCTTCCGGACCGCCTGCCCCGGGTACGTGCGGGACGCGGCGGAGATCCTCGAGGAGTTGATGGGCGGGTCCTTGGAGGACAGCAGGTAAGAGGGTCTGAAATTGAAGGAGGGCGCTCGCCCTGCCGGCCGCCTTCTCCATCCCCACGAGCTGCATCGCCCCACCCGTGAAGTAGTCGTTCTGGATGCCCACGGGCAGCAGCCCCCGTTTCATGAACGCTCCTCCCTTCAGGCCTTCGCCCCCGATGAGGCCTCTATTCTTTTCAACTCGTCAAAAAGCCTCCCGTTCACTGGGGTCGGAACGCCGAAGCGTTTCCCCAGCTCGATCACCGTTCCCGCCAGCATGTCCACTTCCGTTTTCCGGCCCGCTTCCACGTCCTGGAGCATGGAGGTCTTGCCCTCCGCGTGAAGACCCTCGAGGACCCTGTACCACTCCCCGATGTCCTTCTCGTCCAGCTCCACGTTCATGCGGTGGGCAATGGCGATGACCTCCCGCATGGCCGCGTCCATGAGCTCCCGGGCCTCAGCGGAAGAGCGCAGGGCGCCGTAATCCGCCCCCAGGACGGCCGAGACCTGGTTGACGCCCACGTTGACCATGTACTTGAACCAGAGGCTGCGGATCATGTCCGGCGGGATGACATGAGCAATCCCGGCGCGGTCGAAGAGTTCGTGGATGAGCCGGATGCGATCCGTCATCCCGGGGTTTTTCGCTTCGCCGAAAAAGATCCGCCCCTGGTTCTCGTATCGAACGCGGCTGCCTTCGCGGACGGCATCGATCCCGAGGGTGAGGCCGTAGACCACCTTGTCCATGCCGTAGACGGCGCCGATGCGCTCCTCGCTGTCGATGCCGTTCATGACGGAGAGGACCGTCGTTGCCGGGCCGACGGCGTTCTTCATCTCGACGATGGCCTGATCGAGGTGATAGTGCTTGACGGCCACGATGAGCAGGTCCGCCGGCGCGGCCTCTTCCGGGCTGACAACGGCAATCGGGTAGCGCTTGCCGTTGACGACGACGCCGTGCCGGAGCTTTTCGTGCCGGGGGCCGGCCGCGATGAAGCAGACGCAAGCCGGGTCCGCTTCGTAGAGGAGACTGCCGTAGGCCGCCCCGAGGGCGCCGGCGCCGATGATGGAGATTTTTTCAATGGATGGTTTCATGGGTTCTCGCTCTAAAAATTCTTCATTCTGCCCCCGGGTGAAGGGGGTTCCGTTTACTTGCGGGCCTTCTTTGCCCCGGACTTTGCCTTGCGTTTCGAGGCAACTGTTTCCAGTTCGCTCTCGAGGCGGATCACCTTCCTGAGCTCGGCGAACAGGATCTTGTTCTTGGGCCGATCGGCGATGTCGTGGATGTCGATGTAGCGGATGATCCCGTACTTGTCGAGCACGAAGATCGCCCGCTCCGAGAATCCTTCCTTGCGCTTCACGCCGTACTTCTTCGCGACGGCCGCCTGCGGAGAAAAATCGCTCAGCAGCGGGAAGGAGATCCCGCCCAGACTTTCCGCCCATGCCTTCAGGCAGGGGATATGATCGACGCTGATGCCCAGGACCTGGGCATTGAGCCCCGCGAACTTGGCCGTCTCGGCCTCGTACGAGGGCAGCTGGTTCGTTCAGACCGGCGTCCAGGCAAGGGGGAAGAACGCGATGACAACGGGACCCCGGCCGAGGCATTTTTTGAGAGTCACTCTTCTGTCGAGGTGACTCGGCAGGGTGAAGTTGGGGGCTTTCTGCCCGACCTTCAGCTTCATGCAACGACTCCTTTCGACATGGGGTTGCGCGGCGCGAACGGGCGTGCCCCGGTGCGCGAACGTCGAGCGGCATTCTAGCATGGTTTTCGGGCAGGCGGAATGGGGGTTCTGGTTCCGATCCGGATGAATCTCCCTATGTGTTCCGGACCCGGCGATACACCCAGCAGTTGGCAAAGAAAAACCAGGCCAGCGGCCCCCCCTCATTCAGGAGACGCCTCGCGAGGCGCTTGATGCGGCGGCCCTGGCGGCCCAGCTTCACGTCGGAGAGATAGACGGCGAGCACCCCTCTGAGGAGCATTCCCTGGAACCCCGGCTCCGGGAGCCGGCGAAGCGCCCGGTTCGAGACCCGAAAGAAGTGGATGAACCGTTCGGCCATCTCGTCTTCATCGCGGTAATAATCGCAGAAGTTCAGCTCCCCGGCCAGGTGATCCTCCTCGCGGTCCACGCAGTAGTCGAGCAGGATGTGGAGCCCCTGGACCCAGGGGAAATAGGTCTCCTTGATCCTGCGCAGGACGTCGTCGGGGAGATCGTCCGCCCAGTTCTGCGAGACGAGCGAGAAGATCCCCAGCGTGGAGCCGGAGGCGGCGCAGAATTCCTGCCACCGGACTCCCGGGAACGATTCCCGGTGGCCGGCAAACCACGACTCGAGGCGCGGCTGGACCTCCCCGGCCGGCACGTGCTTGTGGACCTGAAGCTCGCGGTAATAGCCGGCAAGCTCCCTGAGCATGGGGGCGATCCGGCCGTGGCCGGGATGGTCCCTCAGGACGTTCTGGCAGGTCAGGACGAGAGCCGGCAGGTAGCCGCCGTCGTCCTTTTCCCGGCGGAAGCGGTAATAGTCCCCCGGCTCGGCCCCGGGGGACAGGGCGTCGGCCAGGGCGGTGTGCAGGGTGCGGAAGTCCTCGGGGTCGCGAGAGGTGCCGCGGTCGCAGAGGTTGTCGAGGTAATCGCTGATCGTCTGGTAGGCGACGATGAAGCGCATGGTCTCGCGGGCGTGCTCCCCCGCCAGGAGCGTGTAGATCCCCCCCCCCTCGCAGTGGAACGTCTTGGCCCCGATGCTCATCAGGGCCTGCCGCCGAAGCTCGGGATCGGGGATCTTCTTCGCCTTTTCCTTCCACCCGTCAAGGAAACGGTGCACGGCGGGAAGGACCCGCGTCATGGCAATGTGAGTCAGCGACGCAAAATTCCCGGGAACGCCCATTGGTGCCTCCGCCGGCCCTTGTAACACAGGAGGGGGGGTAACACAAGATAGCCCGGATCCCCGCCGCGGCGTGCTTTGCGTCCGCGAGACCCTTCCCGCCCGGCTCGCGAGGATCCTGATCGAAAACAAAGCCGGTTCAAAATCGCAAACGCCTGTGGTAGGCTGTCAGACCATACAGGGAGGGGTGCGACATCTTCCGCGCCCTGTTCCGAACCGATGCCCGCAGGAACGAAAAGATGATCGGCCTCCGGGCCGGCATCGCGGGCGGCAGAACCCCTGGAGCGGTTCCCGGCATGCTGACCCCCGATTTTGCCCGTTACAGCCTGGCCCTTTTTCACGAGGGCCGGCCGGTTTTCCTCTCCGAGAAGGAAGGGCTTCGGCCGCTCGTGGAATGCATCCGGGCCTGCCGGGGACGGTTCCGCGGCTGCGAGCTGCACGACCGCGCCATCGGCCTGGCGGCGGCAAAGCTCGTCGTCGCCTCGGAAGGGCTGGTCACCCGGATCGTCACCCGCAGGGCCTCCGCCCGGGCCGTCGCGCTTCTCGCGAAGCACGCCGTCCCGCTCACCGCGGGCGAGGTCGTGCCGGTCCTCCTGAACCGCGACAGGACGGGTCCCTGCCTCATGGAGCAGAAGGCCTCGGCCACGGAAGACCCCCGGGAGTTTCTCCGGGAGATCTTCGCGTTTTTCTCGTGACCCCTGCCTCGCAGGGGTTCCCCTTCATTCTCGTCGTCCGGATTTGCGCAACGCAGAGGGCGGAGGGACTCAGGGCTGCTGAGAGAAGCAGACCTGGTTCTTCCCGGAGGCCTTGGCCTTGTAGAGGTTCCGGTCGGCGCGTCGCAGGAAGTCCATCATCTCTTCGTTTCTGGCGTGCTGGGCGAGCCCGATGCTGACGGTGACCCGGATGTCCTTGTCGGGGCGTGGCTTGAAGATCTCGTTCTTCAGGGCAATCCGCACGCGCTCGGCCGTGACGATCCCCTGTTCCCCCTTCGTGGCCGGCAGGATGACGGAAAATTCCTCGCCGCCATACCGGTAGGCCGAGTCGGTCTGGCGGAGACACTCCCGGATGATCTCCGCAAACCGCGCAAGGACGCGGTCGCCCTCCAGGTGCCCGTAGGTGTCGTTGTATTTCTTGAAGTCGTCGATGTCGAGCATGAGCACGGTGAGCGGGTGATCGTAGCGGTTGGACCGCTCGATCTCGCCGTGGAGAACCGCGTAGAACTGGCGCGAGTTGAACAGTTTCGTGAGCCCGTCGGTGATGCTCAGTTCCTGGTAGCGCTGCTCGCTCTCCCGGAGCCTTTCCATGGCGTGGTTTCTCTCCCTCAGGAGCGCCCTCTCCCTCACCACGCGCTTGATCCGGAGGGACAGCTCGGGGATGGCCACGGGCTTGACCATGAAATCGCTCGCCCCCTTGGTGATGATGTCCTCGTAGGAAAAATCGTCGGTGTAGCCCGTCATGACAATGACACCGACGTCATGCTTCTGCTTGATGTGCTCCGTGAGCTCGAGGCCGTTCATCTCCGGCATCTTGATGTCCGTCAAGACGATGTCGACGGTGTTTCCGACGAGGCATTCCAGGGCCTCCCGGCCGTTGCCAGCAGTCAGGCACTCGAACCCGGTCAGGGACATCGCCTCCCGGAGCATCTCCCGAAGCTCGACGTGGTCGTCGACGATCAGGATACGGGTCTTGATCTCTTTGAGTTCGTCTTTTTCCATGGTTCTCGATGGGTGAGGGCTCCCCTCCCCGGACCGTATGCCTCAGAATCGTGATGCATGAACCGTACCCGAGGCGCGGCGCGGGCAGAGTCCCCCGGGGCGCTGCCCGCTTCCCCCTACAGGCGGACGAGTTCGTAGCCTCTCCGGCCAAGCCCGATGGACTCGGCGTAGCCGAGGATGTGGGTCCCGTCGATCCGGGTCGCCTTCCTGAAGATGTCGACGTTGCCGTGCTGCGACTTGACGAGATCGAAGGCGGCCTGCTCGCAGGCGACCGGGTCGACAGAGGAGACAATCCCCACGTCGCGCCCGATCAGCGCGCTGTCGGCCGCGCAGTCGCAGTCCTTCGCAATGTTGTTGACGAAGGTCATGCAGACGCAGGGCTTTTTGTTCAGGGCCCCGAGGGCGTACTCGGCTGTCCGCTCCATGACGGCGTTTGCGGCAAGGGCCATCCAGGGAATCTCGACGGCGTCGAACTCGCAGGCCGAGATGCAGCTCGCGCAGCCCTCGCACGCTTGGGGGTCGATCGCCGCCTTTTGCTCCCCCAGGTGAATCGCATCGGCGGGGCAGACCTCGGCGCACTTGCCGCAGAGGGTGCAGCCTTCCCCGATGAAGGGCTTGAGAGTGGAATGCATCTGCAGCTTGCCCGCCCGGGAGCCGCATCCCATCCCGAGATTCTTGATCGCTCCCCCGAACCCGAAAAGCATGTGCCCCTTGAAATGGGACACCGCGACGAGGGCATCGGACTCGGCAATGCGGCGCGCAATCCGAACCTTTCGAAAGATTTTTCCGTCGATCGGGACTTCCTCTTCCTCCTCGCCCCGCTCCCCGTCGGCGATCAGAACGGGAACGCCCAGTTCGCAGAATCCGTGCTCTCGGGCGATCTCGAGGTGATCGGTCGCATTGTGGCGTCTGCCCCGGTACAGGGCATTGGCGTCCGTGAGGAAGTGGTTGCCGTTGCGGACGGCAAGCCTGGAGAGGACTGGACGGAGATTCGCCGGGGAGACGAACCGCGTATTGCCCTCTTCCCCGAAGTGCACCTTTACGGCGACGCGGTCCCCTTTCGCGATCTTTCCTCCGGTCTCGGACAGGGCTCGCTCGAAGAGACAGCCGATCGCGTCCGCGCTGAATGTGTCGGAAAAATAGACCTTGACAGCCATCGCTCAACCCCCTGGAGAATGACGGTAAGACCATACCGGAAAAAGGGATCCTTGCCAAGAGGGGCATCGAGGTATTTCCTTTACAAAACCGGGCCTTTTCATTATAGTAAGAAACGCGAGAGGCCCCGGTCACGTGGGCAGGGCATTTTTTTTGGAGGGGAACGCCGATGTCTCAGATGCAGCCCGAGGGCGAGGAAATCAGGAAGGCCATCAAGTGGATCTCCGCAAACATGGAAGAAGGGAAAAAGAAGAGCAAGCTCATCGAGGAGGCGGCGATCAAATTCGATCTTTCTCCGGCTCAAACCGACTTCCTCATCAACTTTTTCTCGAAGAAACCGGCCTGACCGATCAGGCCCGATCGGCTGAGATCTTCCGGACGGAGGGGCGCGTCCCGTCCGAACGGAAGGGCCGCCGGCATGGGATTTCATGAGGATTGACGGAACAACCTGGACGGGAAGCCCGGACCGGATATTCGCGCAGCAGGGCGGCGCCACGGCGGGGGCCCTGGTCCCTGCGGGATCCGGCGAAAGCCGCCGCGGACAGTCCCCGCCGCAGCCGAATGTGCCGCCCCATGGGTTTGCCCTCGTCCACGATCCGTCGCACGGGGTTGTCGTCATCGACCTGGTTCACGCCGCCCTTCGCGCCGCCGAGTCGCCGACCTACCGTATTTCACGGCACGGCATCTTCGAGATCGACGCGAAACCGTACAAGGGAGGCATCGTCGACCTGAGGGTCTGACCCTGCCAGGGCCGGCGGGACCGGATCTTCGCCGGGTCCGGCGCGCTGCCTTCGACACAGACGGCCTGCGCAGGCTGCCTTGTCGCAGGGAATGAATCCGCAGGATGCCCCAGGATCGTTCACGCGGCGCTTCTTTTCCCGGCCCCCGTTCCGTCCCCCGTGTTTTCGTTCGTCCGACTCCAACCGGCAACGACACAGACTCATCAGAAAGGAGCTTCCTCATGTACGCATTCGCCGACAAGCTGCTGGAAGTGACGGAGCGACATGCCGACAAGATTGCAGCCCAGTGGTGCAAGTCCGTCCGGTCGAACCCGCACACACAGTGGTTCCATGACCGGAAACCGGATGACTGCACCAACTTTGCCCTGGATTTCTACAGGAACTTCCGGGTCGTCTATTTCGACGAGAAGCCTTACAAGAAGCTGGAGAAATACTTCGCCGACTACGCCGAGGAGAGCTTCCGCAAGGGGGTGCCGATGGAAGAGGCGATCTACGCCCTGATCATGATGAGACGTCACATCTGGCTCTACGCGGATTTCCAGGCCCTCTTTGTAACCGCCATCGACGCCCACCGGGCCGTGGAGACGCTCAACCGCACGATTCGCGTCTTCGACCAGGGGATCTTCGTCATCCTCAAGCGCTACGGGGAGATGCGGAAGGGAAAGGCGTAACCGGCATCGGCAGGAAAGGTTGAAAAGCCCCGCGTGCGAGCGCCCGCGGGGCTTTTCCCGTCACCATGCCCGCTCCCTGCAGCAGGCTGCGGGGTCGCGTGCGATCGTTTGCACGGGGAAAATCCTGGTCATCCGGCTCCGGGCAGCCTCTCGTTGAAATCATTTCTCTCATGGCTCCCCCGCCTTTCCATCACTTGGCCGGTGCTGCCGGCGGCGGCTGAAGGAGAATCTGGTGCTCCTCCTCGCGTGACTCTCCCGCGCTTGTCACATAAATGGCCGGCTGGCCGACGACGGGACAGTGCTTCTCGCAGGCCCCGCAGCCGATACAGGCCGCGAGGTCCACGTGAGGCTGCTGCAGGCGGATCGGCCGGCCATTGCGGTCCTTCACCGCGACCTGCTCGAGCCAGATCGCTTTTTTCGGCGTCGGGCAGATCTCTTCGCAGACGATGCACGGGGTGGCGTGGGCGAAGGGCAGGCATCGGCCCCTGTCGATGGCGGCGTGTCCCAGCCTCTCCTGCTGCTTCCGCTCCAGGGGCAGCTTCCGGATGGCCCCCGTGGGGCAGACCTGGCCGCAGAGGGTGCAGCCGAACTCGCAGTACCCGATCCGCGGCACGAGCACCGGCGTCCAGAGCCCCTCCAGGCCGGCTTCCAGCAGCGTGGGCTGGAGCCCTCCCGTGATGCATACTTTCATGCATTCGCCGCATCGCACGCAGCTCTGGAGAAACGTCGTTTCCGCAAGCGCGCCGGGCGGCCGGATGAGCTTCGCGTCCGACATCCGCGGCCGGGCAAGCGGCGAGATGCGCAACAGCGGAACGGCGAAGGCCCCCGCGAAAATCGAGGCCATCACCTTTCTTCGCCCCAGGTCGAGGCCCCCCCGGGGGCGCCCCTTCATCAGGCCGAAGCTCACGGCGTTCTTCGGGCACGCATCGTCGCAGTTGCTGCACAGGAGGCACTCCGAGGCCCGCCACCTGTCCTTGCCGGCGGGCACGGCGTCGGCCTGACACACCCCGACGCAGGCCCCGCAGGAGTCGCACTCCTCGCTCACGCTCCGCCGCAGCACGGAGCGGCGCGAAAGAAGCCCCAGCAACGCCCCCAGCGGGCAGAGGAACCGGCACCAGAAGCGCCGCTGCACGAGGTTTAGCGCCAGCAGGCCGAGGAAGGTGAGGCCGATGAAAACCCCCTGTGCAGACCAGGGCTGCCGGAACGGGAGAACCGTCTTCTGGAGCAGGCCGTAGACGGCCTCCGAGGCGGGGGTGACGAGTGGAAGGTTGAGCCGGCAGATCGCGTCGAAGAGGGACGTGGCCGCAATGCTCGCGGCCGGGTAGAGGGCCAGCGAGAGGGACCGGATGGTGAGCGAGATGGGGTCCAGGATACCGGCCAGCTGCACGCCGAAGAGCGACATGCCGATAAGGCCCAGGAGGACGTAATACTTCACCCTGAACCCCCCGGCGCCGGGGGGATTGGGTCGCGTCGTCCGGAGGCCCCCGGCAAGATTGTTGAGAGTGCCCAGGGGGCAGACCCAGCCGCAGAAGATCCGCCCCAGCAGGGCGGTGAGGCCCGCGAGGACGAGTGCCGGCCAGAAGAGCCCCTCGGCGCGACGGGAGGCAAGGGAGGTCGTCAGGGCAATCAGGGGATCGACGTCGAGAAAAAGCCTGACGGGCCACCCCAGCTCGTCGGTCCCCTTCGACTCCGTCTGAATGAAGAGAAAGAGGAACAGGGCCAGGAACAGTCCCTGGACGATCCGTCGCGTGCGCGCCAGTGTCACCTCAGACACCGATCTTCTTGATCTGCAGTTTCGAGAGGTCCATGACCCCGAGGCCCGCATTCGCGGCGAGTCTCACGCTGCCGATGTCGCTGCCCTTCATCCCGAACAGCGTCGCCCCGAAGGAATCGACAGCCACCTGGTCCGTGCCCGCGACAACGGTGTCGAGACGCTTCACGTCGCTGAGATCGCCCCCGGTGGGGCCGTTGGCCGTGAGGATGCGAACGGCGTCCAGCACGGTGAGCGCCGGCCTGATGACCCGGACGAGATCGACAAGGCTCTCATCGAGGCGCTGATGGACGCGGAACCGCGCGCCCCCCATGATGCCCATCCAGTTCTTCATGCCCAGGGTAAGCCCCGACAGGCCGTGGGTCTTGGCGACGGGGACGTTGATGACCTTGTCCGCCTCGAAGATCTCGCCGTAGAGGGGCCAGGACTTCAGGGCCTTTCCATCGAGTCTGACGTCCCGGTACTTGCGGCCGTCCATGTAGACCATCTCGGCCCCCGCCGTGGCTGCCGCATCGGCGATCCCGCTCTGCCTGTAGCAGCGCCTCGCGTCGTTCACGGGATTGTCGAGGATCCGGACCTTTTTCGCCCCCGCCTCGTAGCACAGCTTCGCCAGGGCGCCGACGACATCGGGATTGGTGGTGGCGGCGTACTGCGGGGCGCGGTCCCACCCGATGTTGGGCTTCAGGACGACGACGTCGCCCGCGGCAACGAAACGTTTCATCCCCCCAGGGCATCCAGGGCCGCACGCACAATTTGCGGGGTCGAGGTCCCCCGGACCACGACCAGATCGGGCCCCCGGGCCGCGTGCGCCATGCGGCCCAGCGCGGCAAGGCCGCAGGGCAGCGCCAGCCCCGCCGAGGAAAGGGCCGTCCACTTCAGGAAATCGCGTCTCTTCATCCGGCACCTCAACGGATTGCTGCCTGGGTAAATACCACAACCGGCAGGCCGGGACAAACCGAAAGGGAAGCCGCGTTCTGTCCGGGCCGGACACCTGCGGGGGAATTTTTATGTGGATTTTGGCCTCCCGAGCCATTACTATACTATCACACTGATAAGGAGGTCCGTCCATGAAATCAAGATCCCTCGGCCTCGTGGCGATCCTGGCGGCGCTTGCCGTCCTGATCGTCGCCTCGCCCGTCCTGGCAAAGGAACGGGTCGTCCAGCTTTCCCTGCCGGACTGCTCCTGACCCTTCACCCGCGAGAGGGTCAGTTGGACCGTCGAAAACATCGCAAAGGCGTCCGTCGTGGATATCAACGAGTACACCCACATAGCGGTTGTAAAGTTCGACGACGAGAAAACGACCGTCGAAAAGATCGTCGATTCCCTCGAGAAGGCGGGGTTCCCCCTGTCGGGACCGCCCAAATTCCTGAAGTAGTGGACCGGTTAGCCGGGGCGGCGGCCCCGAGAGGGTCACCGCCCCTTTTTTCGCGCAAGCAGTCGCCCTTCGGCCTGCCTTTTCTGCCCTGCCCGCTGGACCCCGGAGGCGGAATTCCATGGAAAGTTCCACGAGAGAAAGATACCTCCGCACCCTGATGCGATACCAGGAACAACACGGCCGGGAGAAGGCCTCGGCCATCCAGGAAAGATTCTGGAAAGACCGGGAGCGGGTCGTCTCGGAAAGCGCGGAGGAAATCGACTGGTTTCCTTCCTGGAAAAAGAACCAGGTCCTCGAGTCCCTGCTCGAGAAAACTTACAGGGATCTCATCCGTGAAATGGAGCTCGAGGGCCTGCCCTGAACGCCCCCGTTGCGTAAAGGCGCGATGGCGATCCGGATGACGATCCCCTTCAACGCTCGACGGCCGACGGGGGGCCGGCCGTTCACCGGCCCTCCGGGGCCGCGGGAGGTCATCATGGAGTTCAACGTGCTCATCGGCGGGGAGGCCGGCCAGGGGATGTTCTCCGTGGAGCTGCAGCTCTCGGAGATGCTCTCCCGGCTGGGGTATCCCTTTTTCGCGACAAAGAACTACATGTCGCGGATCCGCGGCGGCCACAATTTCCACATGATCCGGATCGCCGAGAAGCCTGTCCATGCCCTCAGCGGGAAACCCTGGGACCTGATCGTCGCCATGGACCGGGCCGAGACGGAGCGCCGGCACAAGCCCTTCCTCCGGGAGGGAGGCCCCTTCATCGGGCCGGAACGCGTCGGACAGATCGAAAGGGAAGCGAAGGGGGAACTGCAGGACGTAACGGCAACGAGCGTCATCCTGACCGGCCTGATCCTCGCCTTCATCGGGGCGGATGACGCCGCGGCGCAGTCGGCGGCGCCCGACGGGACGGCGCGGAAGGCGCTGGCGATGGGATGGGACTTCGCCGCCCGCTGGGGGCTGGCGGCCCGAAGGTCCTTCGCCCCGCAGATCGGCGAGCACTGCAAGCTCGACGGGAACCAGGCCCTCGCCCTCGGGGCTCTACTGGGAGGATGCCAGTTCGTGGCCGGCTACCCCATGACGCCCGCCACTTCGATCCTGCACTACTTCTCCTCCGTCGCGGAAGAGCTGCCCGTTCATTTCGAACAGGCCGAGGACGAGATCGCCGCCCTGAACATGGCCCTGGGGGCCTCCTATGCGGGGCTCCGGTCCATGGTGGCCACCTCGGGCGGGGGCTTTGCCCTCATGACCGAAGCCGTCTCGCTGGCCGGGATGACGGAGACACCGGTCGTCATCATCGTCGCCCAGCGGCCCGGACCGGCCACGGGACTTCCTACGAGGACCGAGCAGGGCGACCTGAACTTCGTCCTGCACGCCGGGCACGGCGAATTCCCCCGGGTCCTCTTCGCACCGGGATCCATTGAAGAGGCCATATCACTGGCGCGCAGGGCCTTCGATGTTGCCGACCGCTGGCAGATCCCCGTGTTCATCCTGACGGACCAGTACCTGGCCGACTCCCTGCAGATCATGGAAGGACGCGTACCCACCAAGATGCTCAAACGGGACTTGCCCGTTGCCGGGGCGGACTACCGGCGCTACGAGATCACGGACTCCGGGGTCTCGCCCCTGACCTATCCCGGGCTCTCCGAGGCCCGCGTCGAAGTGGATTCCGACGAGCACACGGAAGACGGCAAGATCACGGAAGATCGCGGGATGAGGGTCCGGATGGTCGACAAGAGACTCCGGAAATTCGAGGGTCTCCGGAAGGAAGCGGTCATGCCGGCCCGTTTCGGAGACCGGAGGGCACCCACCGTCCTCGTCTCGTGGGGATCGAACCGACTGATCGTGAACGAGGCCGTCGAGGTGCTTCGGGCCGAAGGGATTTCCGTGTCATCGGCCCACTTCGGCCAGGTCTACCCGCTCACCCCGCAGATGGCGCGTGGTCTTGCGCGCAAGCGGCTGATCTGCATCGAAAACAATGCCACGGGGCAGTTCGAACAGTTGCTCCGCCACGAATTGGGCCTGAAGGCGACCCATCGGATCCTGAAATACGACGGCGAATGCTTCACCGTGGGAGAACTGGTGGAACGGGTCAAGGGAATTCTGGGTTGACGGAAACGAAAGGGCAGAACTCCATGGATAGACAGGATATCGCCTGGTGCCCGGGCTGCGGGGATTTCCCGATCCGGGCAACCCTTGAAAAGGTCCTCGGAGGGCTTCCGCTCCCGGCAAAGGACATTGTGCTCACGTCGGGCATCGGCCAGGCAGCCAAGATGCCCCATTACCTCTCGTACAGCTATTTCAACGGCCTCCACGGCCGGTCCCTGCCTCTTGCCGTGGGCATCAAGCTCGCCCGTCCCGATCTGACGGTCATCGCCGTTTCGGGAGACGGATGTCATTACGGCGAAGGCGGCAACCACTTCATCCATACGATCCGGCGAAGGCTGGATATCACGATCCTCGTCTGCGACAACAAGGTGTATGGACTGACGAAAGGCCAGAGTTCCCCGACGACGGATCTCGGGAGGAAAAATGCTCTCGACCCCGAGGGCAACCGCAATGCCCCGTTCAGCCCGCTGGCGGTGGCCCTCGCGGCAGGCGCCCCCTTCGTGGCCCGGACCTTCGCGGGGGATCCCGAGCACATGGGAAAGATCATGCGCGAGGCGATCCTCTTCAGGGGCCCTTCCGTTGTCGACATCCTTCAGCCCTGCGTGAGTTTCAACAAGGTGAATTCCTTTGCCTGGTACCGGGAGCGGGTCTATCGGCTGGATGACTCCCTGAAGGACCGGTACGAGGCCATCCGCCTGTCGGATGACTGGGGGGAGCGCATCCCCATCGGCGTCTTCTGGCGGGACGATCGTTTCCCGTGCAGGGAGGGCAAACAGATGTTCCGCAAGCCCGTTACGGAATCGGCTGTGGCGCGGCTTCTGAACACGAAGTGCATCATGATGAGGTAGCGGGCTTTCCGGGGAGGAGGCGGGGACAGTCAATTTTCCGGCGACAGGGTCGACCGAGGTGACAGAATTCCGTCACAAGCCGCCGATCACGCGCCAGTAGTTTTCATCTTTTTCGGGTTCGATCTTTTTCTTTCCTTTCTTATTCATGGACAAAAAAAGAATGAGAAAAACAATCAGAAAGGGCTGCTTCCCGGAGCTTTTCATCAGCCTGCGGACCAGCGATTTTTCCAAACCCTCGAGAATTCCCACGAGTCCTGCCGCCGTCGTCTCTGAATTTGGTCACGCCGGGCGTGACGATATTTATATCCGATAAAAAAGAAAGCTTGTAAAGACAAAAAAGGGATAAAAAAAGATTGGGTGCCAGGTGAAGGAGGGGAAACTGGCACCCAGAGAGAGATAAATGGGGTTTCAGGTCGTCAGATTTGCCTGATATATATGCAACAACCATGACAGATACATGCGTTCGCAAAAAAATATTTTCGACTATGTGCAAGTCCTGACGAAAGCGCGTGGCCGGGCCCCCTCAAGCGGTGAGGGCGGGAGACGAGGCGGGCTCAGGCGGCGGGCACTGCGGGAGATGCACGGCGGGCCGCAATGAACGGAAGAACCATAAGGCCTGAAATATACTTAATAATTGCTTGGCCAAGGATGGCGGGCCAGACGGGGCCGAAGACCAGCAGAACAAAAATCAGGGAGTCAACCGGGCAGGAAACGAGGTTGGACCAGACAACCCGGGAGAGGAAAGACCGCTTCAGTACCCGGAAGAGGAGCCAGTCGAGGCTCTCCGAGACGAAGAAGGCGGCAGTGGAGGCCAGGGCCACGTCGAGGTTGAAGAAAAGCGTGATCAGTGAAGCGGCGATCATCCAGCCCCATGTGGCCCAGTCCCCCCAGTAGCGCTGGACAAAGTCGCGAAATGAAAAGGTCAATCCGATCCAGACGACCCCGGCCGGGAAAGAAAGGCCGGCAACGGTAATAATGCCGAACCAGATGACGAATGCATTGCCCAGGAGGATGCTCAGGAGGTAGAGCAGCCCCCATGTCCATTTTTTCATGACGCCCGTCCTACATTTTTTGTAGGGTCATCTACAAAGGGAGGCTTTTTATTTCACAGAACCTCCTCCGATTCAAGATTTTTTGCCTCAATCGAGGCATGAGGCAGACAGGATTCAGGCAGAATGAGCTCCGAAGGATCCTCCCTGAAGCAAATAGCCGTTTCGGCCGCCGTTCTGGAAAAGGACGGCAGGGTTTTGATCGCTCGCCGCAGGCGGGGAGACCGCATGGAGGGCAAGTGGGAGTTCCCCGGAGGAAAAATAGAATCCGGCGAGACCGCCCAGGGATGCCTGCGAAGGGAGATGAAGGAGGAGTTCGGGATCGATATCGCCGTGGGTCCCCTCGTGGGACGTAGCCGTCACGCCTATCCCCATGCGGAAGTTGACCTCTGGGCTTACCGGGTAGCCCACCGCGCGGGCGATTTCCTGCTCCGTGACCACGAGGAGATCCTCTGGGTGAGGCCTTCCAGCTTGCAATCGTACGATTTCTCCGCTGCCGACGTCCCGATCACGAAAATCCTGGCGGGCAAACGGAACGCGACGCCGGTCGACTCCTCTCCGCGAGCCGAGCATTTCCTTCAAATCGCGGGCCTGCGGTTCCGCATCCTGGAACGGGGCCCGGACGCCGGAAGGCCCCTTCTCCTTCTCCACGGCACCGGGGACAACGCCCATACCTGGGACCTGCTTGCCCCGCCTCTGGCGAAGTCCTTCCGGGTCCTGGCTATGGATCAGCGCGGACACGGTGAAAGCGACTGGGCCGTGCCGCCCGCCTACGGATGCGACGACTATCTGCGGGACCTGCGCGCCGTCATCGATATCCTCGGCCTCGAGGACGTGATCCTGCTCGGGCACTCCATGGGGGCCCTGCACGCAAGCCTGTACACTGCGACGAGCCCCGGCCGGGTTGCGGCCCTCGTCCATGTGGACATCGAGCCCTTCCCTCCGGACTGGAACCGCAAATACCTTCTCGGGTTGTACAGGAATCTGCCGGACTCCTATTCCGACATGGACGAGTACATCGAGGAAATCGCCGGAAACGCCCCCTACGCTCGCCGGGAGCGCCTGCTGGACCTGGCATCGAAATCCCTGGCCCGTATGGGCGACAGGTGGCGCAGGATCTACGACCGGGAGATCCTCGCCCGGTTCGACCATTATGACCTGCGGGACCGTCTTGCAGACATCCGCTGCCCCGCGCTGGTGATCCGCGGAGCCGAGAGCCGGGTGCTCGGCCGGGAAGCGGCGGAACAGATGGTTCGGGCCCTTCCGGCAGGCGAGTTCGCCGAGATCCCGAGGGCTGCGCATCCGGCGCACCTGGACAACCCCGGGGCATTCCGGGACGCGGTCATGGGGTTTTTGGCGAGGCACGAGTTGGTGTGACGGAGTAGAAAGTCTAGAGGGGAAGAGTAAATCCATGTCAACGGCCGACGAACAGAGGAGGGAATCATGGACGTATTCGACGCCATCATTGGTCGCAGAAGCTGCAGAAAATTCCTGCCCGGGGCGGTAAGCGATGCAGATATCGAGAAGATCCTCGAGGCGGGCAACTGGGCCCCGTCGCCCGCCAACCAGCAACCCTGGGAATTCGTCGTCATCACGGATCCCGGCATCAAGGCGAGGATCTTCACCGAGAGCGAGGCCTGCCGGAAGAAGCTCTTCGAGCGCAGCGGCTGGAAGTGGCTTGAGAAGTTCTCCATCGATTTCGTGAAGGAGGCGGCTGTCATCGTCGCCGTGGTGGGCGACCCGAGAAAGAGCGGCGCGGACATGTTCCTCGACGAGGGGGCAGGCCGGGGTTACCTGGAAGGCTGCTCGGCCGCCGTCCAGAACATGATGCTGGCGGCCCACGCCCTGGGCCTCGGGAGCCTCTGGTTCTCCCTGTTCGAGGCCGCAGCGGTGCGGCAGGTTCTCGGGCTCGACGCCGGCAAGGACCCCGTGGCCCTGCTCTGCATCGGCAGACCCGGCACGGTGCCCGCATCGAAGCGCAAGGATTTCCGGGAAAAAACAACGTATCTCCGGTAGCGGCCCGTTCCCGGGAGAACCCGTTGAGTACTTAAAATATCTGTCGACATTTTCCGCCGACACGGGTATAAGGCTCTCACGAGCGTCGCAGGTCCCCGAACCGCTGCGGTCGCCGGTGGCAGCCGGCGGTTTTTTTGTACAAATTTTGCAACCTCGAACCGTGATGAGCCCCTCTCCTGCCCGACATCTGCTCCGGCTTTCCCTGCTTCTGGCCCTCGTTGCCCTCTGCGCGGACAGCGCTTCGGCCCAGGCTCCGCCGGATGACATCCGCAAGAGCATCGAGAGGGCCGTCAAGTCCGGCGCCGTCTCGAAAACGGTCTGTTCAGGCGCCCCCTGGTGCAATCCGGGCTCGGTGAGCCGCTTCTACCAGATGCGAAAGTACGAGCCGGCCTGGACGCGCGACGGCACGCCGCTGCCCGTGGCGGACACCCTGGCCCGGACACTCAAGTCGGCCGACGCGGAGGGCCTCCGGCCGAAGGATTACCACATCGAAGGCATCGAGGCCGCCCTCGGCGAGAACCGGCAGATTCTCGCCCGAAATGAAAAGCCCGATGCGGGGAAGATCATCGCCCTGGAATTTCTCCTGTCCGACGCCTATCTCGTCTATGCGGCCCACCTGCTCAACGGCCGCGTCAACCCCGAGACGCTCCATGCCGACGAATGGACGATCTACCCCTCTCGGTTCAACCTGGCCCGCCATCTCCAGAAGGCGCTGGAGGCCGGCGATTTAGAGGGGAGTCTCCAGGGCCTCATGCCGGCCCATCCGGGCTACGGCCGGCTCAAGACGGCGCTGCTCGTTTACCGGGCGCTGGCCGAGAGGGGCGGATGGCCCGCCGTTGCCGGCGGCGGAAAGCTCGAAAAGGGAATGAAGAGTGAGCGCGTGCCCGCGCTTCGCGCCCGCCTCAAGGTCACGGGCGAGATGCTGGCGGCGATCAATGGGGCGAACGATCTCTTCGACGAGGCCGTCGAGGAGGCGGTCAAGCGCTTCCAGCAGAGCCATGGTCTGTTCGCCGACGGAATCGTGGGCGCCAGGACCCTGAAGGCCCTCAACGTGACGGCCTCGAGCCGAGTACGCCAGATCGAGCTGAACCTGGAGCGCTGGCGCTGGCTGCCCCAGAACCTGGGAAACCCCTATATCCTGGTGAATATCGCGGGCTACGGGCTCGAGGTGGTCGAGGACGAAGCACCGGTCTTGACCATGAAGATCGTCGTCGGCACGGCCTACCAGAAGACGCCCGTTTTCAGCGGAAAGATGACCTACATCGAGATGAACCCCTACTGGAACGTCCCCCACAGCATTGCCACGGAGGAAACGCTGGGAAAGATCCGGAAGGACCCGAAAGCCTTTTTCGCCAAGGAGAACATGAGAGTCTTCAGGGCGGGGCAAAACGGCGAAGCGGTCGATCCCGCCACGATCGACTGGTCGACGCTCTCGGCCAACAGCTTCCCCTACCGCTTGCGCCAGGAGCCGGGCCCGCGAAACCCCCTGGGACACATCAAGTTCATGTTCCCCAACAAGCACAGCGTCTACCTGCACGACACCTCCGACCCGCAGCTCTTCGACAGGGAACGCCGGGGTTTCAGTCACGGTTGCATCCGCATCGAGAAGCCTCTGGAGATGGCGGATTTCGTGATGAGGGGAAGCCGGGAGTGGTCACGCAAGAAGATCGAGGCCGTGCTGAAGACGACGGAGACGACGGTGGCCTACCTGCCGAGGCCCATCCCCGTACACATCCTCTACTTCACGGCCTGGGGAAACGGGGACGGGACGGTTCATTTCCTGGAGGACATCTACCGCCGCGACGAGCGGCTCGACAGGGCTCTTCAGCCGAAAACAAAGCCTGCCGGGGCATCAAAGCCCTGACAGGCCGTACGGTTTCTCATCGATTTCCCGAGCGCGGTCGCCAGCGCACTCAGGTCTTCCTGGTCGCCTTGACGGGTCTTCTCTTTCTCCTCCGTCCACCCTGCCAGGTCCGGACACTGCCGACATCGACGTGCACGAAACCGCGCCTGGCGTAGTACCCCACCCCGCCGCATTGCATGTCCAGTGCAGCATGACAAAGGTGCTTGGCATGCAGCTCGGGCACCCTCAGATCGACGGCCATGCCTTCCATATGCAGGCTGTTGCGGGCCACGTTGCGGTTGCGCCTGCGCAGGGCGGCGTTGGTCTTGGGCGATCGGTAACCGGAAAGCACGTGGAACGGATTTTTTGTTTCCAGCTTCTGGTTGAGGTGGAAAAGCAGGTCAAGCAGGTCCGGGCTGATTTCCTTCACGAGGTTCGCCCTGTAGTCGCGCAGGAGATAATTGATCTCATCGAGAGACTGGGAGATGTATTCCCCGTCGGCCCAGTACACTCCGTTGAAGGTCTCGCCCGTGTTGGTGCTGTAAAGGTGGAGCCTCCTTTCTTCGGAAGGCTCGAGGACAAGTCCGGCTTCCCCGTTCCAGCCGGGAGATCCGATGATCTCGGGCGAAATGACCGGTTCGAGCGCGGCAAGCACCTTAGACGGAAGGACGAGCAGGGCGGAGCCGAGAACACCCAGCTTCAGGAAGGAGCGACGGTTGAGGAATCCCGCAGGAATGTCGTCATGTTTTCTAAAGGAACGCATGGTCCCCTCCTTTGCTTTTTCCTTAGAAAGCATGCGCCATTGACGCAAAAGTGCCGTTTTTTTACCCCGGGCCGAAGAAAAAAATCAAGAGAAAATTTTATTCCCTAACATTATTCGTGCCATATCGCGTTTCGGTTGCAGAACAGGGGCACGGGGACCCTGGCCCTGAAGGAGTTATCGGCCTCGTCGGCTTCGACTTGAGCGGACCGCGCCCCCGAAGCCCCGCCTTCCCTTCGGGGGGAAAATGGACTATATTGAGCCAGAAGGAGCAGCCATTGATGCCCTCCGGCCCGGAACTCAAGGAAGACATCACAAGATTCTGCAAGGAGCGCGGTGCCGATCTCGTGGGATTTGCGCCCGTGGAGCGCTGGGACGAGGACGGCATCGTCCCGCCCGCTTTCCGACCGAGGGCCCTGTTCCCGCAGGCACGCACCGTGATCGTCATCAGCATGGCCATGCCGCTGCCCGTTGTGGAGACGACGCCGTCGGCCCTCCACAAGGAACTCTACGACACCACGAACCGCCAGCTCGACGATCTGGCCGTGGCGCTCACGCGGCATCTCAACCGGCTGGGACGCGCCTCGTACCCTTTTACCCGCGACACCTACACGTCCATGCGTGCCCTGCGGGAAAACAACCGGGCCGCCTTCGGCCACGTCCCGGCGGCAAAGTATGCCGGACTGGGGACAATCGGGATGAACCAGTGCATCCTCACGCCCGGGTTCGGGCCCCGTGTCCGCTTCGTATCCGTCTTGACCGCCGCGGAGATCCCGCCGGACCCCATGCAGTCGAGGGAGCTCTGCATCCGGTGCGGACTGTGCGCCGAGTGCTGCCCCAAGAGCGCCATAACGCCCCGGGAGGACCGGGTTATCGGGGACTACGACAAGACGGCCTGCCTCGAGATGCACGAGGAGTTGGTGAAAAGGCGCGTTTACCCCTGCGGCATCTGCACGAAGGTGTGCCCCGTGGGGAAAGACCGGTTGCTCTACAGGAGCAAGGGGATCCGGAAGAAATACCGGGAAGAACGGGAGACCCTCGCGGCAAACCCCGACGCCCCCGAATACGGGTCGTGGACCCACGTGCGCAAGTATGGGACCCCCCGCAAATCCAGGGAAAAAGGGAAGGACCAGTTGTAGGGGAATGGTACGGTTCGAGGCCTTCTGCGGGAAGCTCGCGGCGATGCTCGCCCGCGAAAGCGGCATGATGCGACAAATAGAAAAGTCGAGGGAGCTCGTCGCCGAGCTGAATTCGAGCCCGGGGTGGTTTTTCGAGACCCTGGAGAAAATGGTTCTCGAGCCCGCGGCCATCGCACGCCAGAAAACCGGCATCTGGCCCAACGAGTTCACGCTTCACCGGGCCCCCGACCGTTCCTTTGTCGTGCTGGCCTACATCTGGGACGCGGGCCTGGCGGACATCATCCACGATCACGGCTCCTGGGGAATTATCGGGACGCTGGTCGCGAAGCTGGGGGAGAGGAAATACGAGAGAATCGACGACGGCCGTCGCGAGGGTTACTGCGAGCTCCGGGAAACCTCCGGCGGCGTCTTCGGCCCCGGCGAGACGACCTTCGTCCTGCCCCTCGACGAGGGCCTCCACGCCATGCACAACCCCACGGACGGGGTCGCTGTGAGCGTCAACGTGTACGGCAAAACGGTACGCCCGGGCTACATCCGGTTCTTCGATCCGGCCAGGCGCACCGTCACCCGGACCTACCCGCCGCAGACCCTGAAGGAAGTGCTCGCGGTAAAGACCCTGGCGGCAATCGACCCGGGCCGGGCCGAGGGGGTCTTCCGGAAAGCCCTCGGCACATCGCGCCCCCCGCAACTCCGGCAGGAATACGAGGAAGCCCTCCGGAAGTTGAGGGGCTGAACGAGGGAGCGGACGCCCTCACAGGAGCTTCTCGGGTGATGTCTGCAAGTCCTTCTCTTCGTAGAAAACGACCAGAAAAATCTCCCGGCCGGAGCGGTTCACGATAGCGTGGGGAAGGCCCGCGGGGATCTCGAAGAGCTCCGGCTCCTCCCCGCTGACAAGGACCTCCTCCTCCCCGGCCACCAGCGTCGCCGGCCCCCCGCAGAGAAGCAGCCACTCCGCGGCGGACGCGTGGGCGTGGTTCCCCCGGATCGAGCCGGGCTGCATGGAAGCCACGTGGAGATTTCCCAGGGGCCTCCCCTCGAGACCGGCCAGGGAAAGAGGGTTGAGCACCCAGCCCCGGCCGTCTTTCCATACCCTGTCGCCGATCATGACCCGCCTGATTCCCGCCATGGGCCCTCCCGCCCGTCCGTTTCCTTTCACCGTCTCCATTCCTAGCACGCCGGCGGGGCCGCAGGCAAGTGCGGCAACGCGGGGCGCCACGGCCCGCGCGCGGGGTTGGCCTTCGGGACGCGCTGTGCTAGGATGCCCGGCATGGAGAAGATCCGCATCGGCATCAGCTCCTGCCTGTTGGGCAACGAGGTCCGCTGGGACGGCGGCCATGCCCTGGACCGTTTCATGGCCCGAACGATAGGCGGATTCGTCGATTACCTCCCCGTCTGCCCCGAGGTGGAGTGCGGCTTCGGCACCCCCCGCGACACCTTCCGCCTCGTCGGCGATCCGCGGAGGCCCCGCCTCGAGATCACCCGGACGGGAGCCGACCACACGGCGAGAATGGAAACCTGGGCCCGCAGGCGCGTCGAGGAACTGGGCAGAGAGAAGCTCTGCGGCTTTATCTTCAAAAGCAGCTCGCCCTCGTGCGGCATGGAATGCGTCAAGGTCTACGGCGCAAGGGGAGTGCCGCGAAAGGCCGGTGAGGGAATCTTCGCCCGCATCTTTATGGAATGCTTCCCCCTGACGCCCGTCGAGGAAGAGGGCCGCCTGTACGACCCCGCCCTGCGCGAGAACTTCATCGAACGCATCTTCGCCTGCAAGCGCTACAGCGACATCCGGGAGGGAACCGGGAAGGCCAAGCGACTGGTGGACTTTCACGCCGAGCACAGGCTGCAGCTCATGGCGCACAGCCCGAAGCGCCTTAAGGAGATGGACGGCCTCGTGGCCCGGGCGAAGCAGATCCCGGCACCCGGGCTCGTGGAGGGCTACGGGAGGCTTTTCATGGAGGCCATGGCGATCAAGCCTACGGCGGCCCGGCACGAAAACGTCCTGACTCACATCCTGGGCTTATTCCAGAGAGACCTCGACGGCGTCGAGAAGCGGGAGCTCCTCGACGTGATCCGCTCGTACCGCAAGGGGCTCATCCCCCTCGTCGTTCCCGTTACCCTGCTTGCCCATTATGCCCGAACGCATGGCCCGCCCTGTCTGGAGGAACAGACCTATCTCAATCCGCACCCGGCAGAGCTGAGGCTACGGTACCATCTCTGACTTTCATCTCTGCAGGGCGCCTTGCATCCGGGATGGCGGGTCGACCCCTGAAGGAACGCCATCGAGGCGCAAGGCGCCCCGGGGTTGACGCCGCGCATTGCCGCAAGTATCCTGTCCGCATGGGGCGCAACGTCGAGAAGGAGATCCCCCGGCTTCTGTTTGACTGGTACCGGACAAACAGGCGAGACCTGCCCTGGCGCGGGACGAAGGACCCCTACCGGACCTGGGTGGCCGAGATCATGCTCCAGCAGACCCGGGTAGACACCGTCATCCCCTACTACGAGCGGTTCCTGAAACGCTTCCCCGACGTGAGGGCCCTTGCCCGGGCCCGCGAGGACGACGTCCTCAAGGCATGGGAGAACCTCGGCTACTACTCCCGCGCCCGGCACTTGAGCGAGGCGGCACGCATCGTCGTGGAGCGCTTCGGCGGGTCCATCCCCTCGACGATGGAGGGGCTCCGGGCGCTGCCCGGTGTGGGCGCCTACACGGCCGGGGCGATCCTGAGCATCGCCTTCGGCCGGCCGATCGCCGCCGTCGACGGCAACGTGATCCGCGTCATCGCGAGGCTCTTCGGGATCGAGGATTCAATAGCCCGGCCGGGCACAAGAAAGAAAATCGGGGAAATCGTCCGTCGGCTCGTACCGACGGAAGAGCCCGGCCACTTTAACGAGGCCCTCATGGACCTCGGCTCCGGTATCTGCACGCCCCGGAGGCCGGCCTGTCCGGCCTGCCCCCTGTCGGCGGCCTGCCTTGCGCTCGCGAGAGGAATCCAGGCCTCGCTGCCGGCGAGGGACAAGGCCGCAGCCCTTCCGAGGCGCGAAGCGTCGGTCGCCGTCATCCGGGACGGCGGGGGCAGGGTCCTTCTGGTGAAGCGGCCCCGGAGGGGGCTGCTCGGCGGGCTGTGGCGGTTCCCCGGGGCGGAGGGAAAGGAAGCGCGGGCGCTGCGAAGCGCGCTGAAAAAGCAACAGGGGCTGGATGTCGTCGTGGGCAAGGAGATCTTCACGGTCGAGCACGCCTACTCCCACTTCTCCGTGACCGTTCACGTGTTCGACTGCCGCCTCCGGGCGGGGACGCCGCAGGCCCGGCCGGTTCCCGCCCGCTGGGTGGCGACGGGCGGGACGGCCCGCCTGGCCCTCTCGAAGCTGGAGAGGATGATCCTGCAGCGCCTGAAAAACCCGCGGGACCGCGCGCGGACACTTCCCCGTGGATAACCGGGGGCAAATCGTGTTACGGTGCGGGGAACACAAAACGATCAGGGCGGACCATGAGCAGGGAGCACGTGCCGGCAACCCCGGCCATCCGGGTCCTGAAGGACAGCAGGGTCGACTTTATCCCCCGCCCCTACAAGTACGAGGAGCGGGGCGGAACGGACACGGCGGCCAGGGAACTCGGCGTGGACGAGCACCTGACCGTGAAGACGCTCGTCATGGAGGACGAGAAGAAATCGCCGTTCATTGTCCTGATGCACGGCGACCGGGAGGTCTCCACCAAGGAACTCGCCCGCATCCTCGGCGTCAAGGGGATCCATCCCTGCGACCCGGCCGCGGCCAACCGCCACACGGGATACATGGTGGGCGGCACATCACCCTTCGGCACACGGAAGGTCCTTCCCGTCTACGTGGAGGAGTCCATCCTATCCCTGCCCGTGATCTATATCAACGCCGGGCGCAAGGGGCTGCTTGTGGAAATGAAACCGGACGATTTGCAGCGGATATTGAAACCGGTGCCGGTAAGAGTGGCACGGTGAAAAGTCGGACGGCAGACAGCCGAGACGGGGTGAAAAGCGGAAGGGCCGGGATCCGGAAAATGCCGCTGCCCGGTCCGACCCTCGTGACGCCGATGCCGTAAGGAGCATGGGGCCGGCGCGTCGATGAAACTCAAGAAGGCGATGGACAAGGAATCTGTCATCATCGAGTGCCTGCGCTGCGGGACCCGGAACCGCCTGCCCCGGGGGCGCATCCAGGACAGGCCGCGCTGCGGGAAGTGCCATGCCCCCCTCGACGTCCGCAGCTTTGCGGTGCGGCCCCTGGAGACGAGCGACGCGAAATTCGCCGTCGACGTCCTCGCCGCCGCGGAGCCTGCCCTTGTCCTTTTCTACTCGCCGTCCTGCCCGTACTGCCGGATGCTCTCGCCGGTCATCGACGAGCTTGCCGTCAAATTCGAGGGGGCGGCCCTCGTGGCCCGGATCGACGTCAACACAAACCCCACCGTCGCCCGTCAGTACGGCATCCAGGGAGTGCCGACGCTGCTGCTGTTCCGCGAGGGGAAGCTGATGAAGCGGATGGCGGGGGTACTATCGGGCGACGAGATCGAACGGAGCCTGAAAGGAATCATTAAACTATCGTGACCGAAACGCGGGCGAAACTCCAGGAGGGTGCCCGGAACGGATTGAAGCGGGGATGGGCGGCGTTCCTGTGGATGATCAAGATCATCCTCCCCATCTCCTTCCTTACGGCTGTGCTCGCCTGGACCGGGTGGCTGGCGAACCTGGACTTCTTGCTGGCGCCCCTCATGGGGTTCATGGGTCTGCCGTCCATGGCGGCCTTGCCCATCCTGATCGGCGGGCTCACGGGTATTTACGGCGGGATCGCCGCCATGGCGGTGCTGCCCTTCACCATGGCCGAGATGACCCTGCTGGCCAATTTTCTGCTCATCTGCCACAACCTGATCCAGGAGGGTGTCGTCCAGGCCAAGTCCGGACTCAACCCCGTAAAGGCGACGCTTTTCCGGATTTCAGCGGCCGTGACCACCGTCTGGGTCATGACTTTTTTCATCCCCACCGATCCTTTTTCGTCCGCACAGGCCGGCGCGGTGGCCGCCTCCGCGCAGACATTTGACGCCATGGCCTGCGAATGGGCCGTCTCGATGCTGAATCTCTGCGTGAAGGTCTTCTTCATCATCATGGCGATCCTCACGCTCCTGGAAATCGCCAAGAGCATGGGCTGGGTCATGCCCGTCGTCAGGGCCCTGTCGCCTGCCCTGAAGCTGCTGGGGCTGAGCGAAAAGGTGGGCATCCTCTGGATGACGGCCGTCGTCTTCGGTCTCGCCTACGGGGGCGCGGTGATCGTCGAGGAGGCCCGGCAGGGGCACATCTCGAAGGAGGAACTCGAGGAGCTGCAGCTTTCCATCGGGATCAACCACTCGATGGTGGAAGACCCCATCCTGTTCATGGCCTTTGGGATCGGCGCCTTCTGGCTCTGGGTGCCGAGGATCATCACGGCCATGGCGGCCACCCGGATGCTCACCCTCTGGGTGTCGTGGCGGAAAAAATCCCTCAAGACCGCCGCTTGACTTTTTCCACTATCGCAGACAGGAGAGTGCGCGCCTCCTCGAGTCCGTTACGATAGGCCTCGTCGAAGGCCTCGTCGCCCATCCGGCAGGAGAGAAAAAGAGGGGTGTAATAAATCGACGTGAATTCGCGGACCTCTGCCGACTCGTCTCCGTAAAGGGACTTCAGGGTTTCTTCCGTCTGTTTTCGCCACCGGGCGAACCCCCCCGACACGGCCGTTTGATCCCTCAGCCCGTCGATGGCATCTATCTGCTTTTTCAGTTCTTCAAACATTTTCCGGAAACGTTCATATCACATTGCTACGTCCGGGAACAGCCGTCCCTCGAACGAAGCAAATGCTTCGCCGATGAAGCAATTGCTCAATCTATGCAACTTATCGAAATTCCTTATCGTTCTTCAATGGCGGGCCTCGTGACCCCGGCGGATGGAGGATATGCTTCTTTTTTTTCGATAAGCGCCGAGGGCACACGCATAAAATAATCAACAATATACGGATATTACAAACCTGCCCGGCCGGGCACGGCGATTGCTCCCAAGAAAGTCATCACGGAAGATACGAGAGAAGGCGGCATCATGAAAAGTCTGAATGATTTCACTGAGATTTGTCAGCTGCCTGCTGATCCGATCCCGGCCTGTTCCGGAAGAACCCGGGCGCGCGTAGCGGAAGTGATGACGGATGACCCGATCCCCGTAAGGCAGGCCGGGCCCGCCGTCGGGAACGCGGCACGGGTCAGAAGGCTTCCCGGGCGCACCATAAAGTACACGAAGCGGGGGGCTGTAGGCATCATCACGGCGCAGGTGGACAATATCGGCGATGTCTTCGACGAACTCGATGCCCAGCTGGAGCGGATCGAGCGGGACGAGGAAGTCCGGGTCGTCGCCATCTACACCCTCAGCGGCCTGTTCGCCACGTTGTCCGTCCGCTGACCAACGAAGCACAGTCCGCCCGGCGGCGCGCCCTTCGCCGACCCGGGACAAACCTGACCCCCGGAAAACCATCTGGGGTGCCCCTGCGAGCCTCGCGCGTCGCCCTGTCTTCAGCGAAGAAAAGCCTTGCGGTTCGGGCACAGTAGCGTATCATCACGATGGGGAAAGGAAACCGGCCGCACCGGGGGGATCATGACTCGCAAGGCCCCGAATCAGAAAGAAAATCACCCGCTGTCCTTCTGGAAGCCCCAGGAGTACCAGGGTGATCTTTACGCCAGAGACAGGCTCCTGTCGTCGGTCCACAAGATCAGCGGCCTGCTCACCCAGCCCGTCTCCCTGGACAGCGTCCTGACCGCCATCGTCGAGGAAACGGCGCGCGTCTTCGACTACGACCGTGTCGCGATCTACCTGGTCAGCAAAGACAAGCGGCTTCTGGAGTGCAAGTACGAGATCGGTTTCGCCCCTGAGGAGATGGAGATCGCCTTCCAGAGGCCCTTCAGCCTGGAGCGCCATGAGTGCATCGAGACCCTCGTGGTCAAGACGGGGAAGACCATCTACATCCGGGACTACAGCGCCGATAGCCGGGTGACCTACCTGGACCGGAAGGTGAGCAAAAAGCAGAACCGCTTCGCCACCATCGCCGTCCCCCTGAATCTCCGGGACTCCATCATCGGACTCATCGAGGCGGACCGCGGCGGGGATCCCCTGGTCCTCACCGAGGAGGACATCCAGCATCTCTCCATCTTCGCCAACCAGGCGAGCATCATCATCGAGAACACGCGCCTCTACGAGCAGCTCGTCAACGAGCGAAACTTTGCGGAAAACGTCGTGGAGAGCTCTCCGAACTGTATCCTCGTCGTCAACTGCGACGGGACGATCCGGATGGTGAACCCCCAAGCCGAGTCGATCTTCAGCCTCGCGACCGGCGCGGCAGTCGGGAAACCGGCCTCGGAAGTCTTCGGGGAACCCATGAGAACGATCATCCGGGAGGCCATCGACGGCAAGACGTCCGACGGCCGGGAAGTGGTCGTCAAGCGCAGGGAAGGGGCGCGGACGATTCTCGATGTCAGCACGTCACAGCTTAAAAGCCAGGATGGAACCGTCCTGGGAGCCGTGCTCATCGCGACGGACCTAACGGAGGCCAAGAAGACGGAGGAGTGGATGCGGCGGGTCGACCGCCTCTCTTCTCTGGGGCAGCTTTCCGCGGGCGTCGCCCACGAGATTCGCAACCCCCTGGCCAGCATCAACTTCAACATTCAGTTGCTGTCCAAGCGCATCCAGCCCGACGAGAAAACAAGACGGATCATCAACAATTCCCTGGCCGGGGTCGAGCGGATCAAGGACCTTGTAAAGGGGATGCTCGACTTCAGCCGACCCGCGCCGCCGCAGCTCAAGAGAGAATCCATCCATCGCGCCGTCGAGGATGCCGTCTCCCTGATGGACTCCCAGTTTTCGAAGCACGGGATCCGGGTCGTGCTGAAGCTCGCAGCCCGGGCCCCGGACATCACCTTCGACAGCCGTCAGATCCAGCAGGTTTTCGTCAATATCCTGCTCAATGCCCTGCAGGCCATGCCCGAGGGCGGCACCGTGACGGTCGAAAGCAGTCTCGGGGACGAGACAAAGGAGTTGAGCCGCTACCTCAGCGTTTACATCAGCGACACGGGGGCCGGCATCCCGCGGGAGCATTTCTCGAAGATCTTCGACCCCTTCTTCACGACCAAGCCCGAGGGAACCGGGCTCGGGCTGTCCATCGCCCACAAGGTGCTGGAGCAGCACGGCGCGCAGATCGAGATCCGGAGCCGGGTGGGACAGGGGACCATGTTCATCATCCGGTTCCCGATCGACGGCGTGCAGAACCATGTACCGGTATAAGATTCTCATCGTCGACGACGACAAGCTGCTGCAGGCATCCCTGGACGACATCCTGTCGGAGAGCTACGACACGCTCATCGCCGGCAGCGGCGAGGAAGCCCTGCGGCTGCTGAAGAGCCGCTCCGTCGACCTCGTCATGCTGGACATCCGGCTGCCGGGCATCAACGGGATCGAAACGCTCCGGCGCATGAAAGAGATGGGCGGCGAGACCGTCGTGATCATGATGACGGCCTATGAAGACGTCAAATCGGTCATCAGCTCCATGAAGATGGGAGCCTTCGATTACCTCGTCAAGCCCCTCGACATCGAAGAACTCGAAATCATCATCGAAAAGGCCCTCGAAAACCTGAAGCTCAAGCGGGAGGTCGAGGAACTCCGGCGGCAGTTCGTCAAGGAGTACAACCTCGACAACATCGTCGCCCAGAGCAACAGCATGAGACTCGCCCTGCGGCTGGCCGACACCATTGCCCGCAGCCACGACACCACGGTGCTGATCGAGGGGGAAACGGGAACGGGCAAGGAGGTCATCGCCCGATTCATTCACCATCGAAGCAGCCGGTTCAATAAGCCCTTCGTCAACATCAACTGCGGCGCCATCACGAAGGAACTCGTGGAGAGCGAGCTTTTCGGTTACGAGAAGGGCTCGTTCACGGGTGGATTGCAGGAGGGAAAGCGGGGAAAATTCGAAACCGCCGACGGGGGCTCGATTCTACTCGACGAGATCAGCGAACTGCTTCCCGCAACACAGGTCAAGCTTCTCACGTTTCTCGAGGAAAAGGCCTTTTACCCCGTGGGCGGCTCCGAGAAGCGGCATGTCGATGTCCGGATCATCGCCGCCACGAACAAAAGCCTCGAGGAAGGCATCCGGGAGGGAACCTTCCGCGAGGACCTCTTCTACCGGCTGAACGTGGCCCGGATCACCATCCCGCCCCTGCGGGAGCGCCAGGCGGACATTCTGCCTCTTGCCCTCTTCTTCATGGACAAGTTCAACGAAAAATTCCGGAAGCAGTTCAGGACAATTTCCGAGGAAGCCAGGCGGCTGCTCCTGGAACACCCCTGGACCGGAAACGTCAGGGAGATCAGAAACGTCATCGAGCGCGTCGTCCTGATGGAAACCGGCGACGAGATCGAACCCGGCCATCTGGCCTTTATGAAAAAATCTTTCGGTGATGCCGCGACCGCGGCCCGGGCGATCAGACTCCCGGCGACCGGTCTGAATCTCGACGAACTGACGAAAGACCTGATCTTGCAGGCCCTGGAGCGCACAGGCGGACACCGCGGCCGGGCCGCCAAGCTCCTCGGCATCTCCCGCCCCACGATGATCTACCGCATCGAAAAGTACGGCATCAAGGTCTAGCCTCCCCGGTCACCGGATGATCATCCACCGGTACTCGCGAATGTGATCGAGGAATTCCAGGATCAACGCCTGCTCATCCGTCGAGCACGCCCGGGCGTTGAAGACGAAGCGGGCCTTTTCCGCGTTGGCGTAGCCGACCCATTCCAGGAGACTCCCCGTCTCGACCTTCCGGCCGAACGCACGGGCGACCTGTTCGAGGTGGGAGAACCGGATGGTATACTCCGAGTGGGCCGTGAGCCGAATCTCCCGCGGCCAGCCAGTCGCTTCGAGGCCCTTCGCGAGAAAGGGCATCTCCCGCGGGATGATCGGATCGCTCGAGTGCTCCGACAGAAACGCAGGCGCGCTTTTGCGGCAGATCGCCTCGACAAGCCGGATCGCCCCGATGTTGACGTGAAAAGGCCCCTCCCGGGGAACGGCAAGCCCGAAGCGGGCCACGACGGCCTCCGCATCGGCGGGAAGCCGCTTCGGGTCGAGCCCCGTCCGGACGGGGAGATCGCCGATCATCTCGTTGATGATGAAAAGATCGATCCCGGAGAGCGCCGGCAGCACTTCGAGAGCGTCAGCCAGAATGACACTCACCCGTTCCTTCCAGGGCTCCATCGCCTTGCGCTGAATGTCGATGAGGAACCGGGAGAGATCCACCATCAAGACCCGCCTCACGAGATCCCCGTGAGCCTCCAACAGCCCCCGCATCAGGCTGCCGTAGCCGCCTCCGATCTCGCAGATGCGGCATCCTTTCCACAGCAGCCCCCTGTCCCGCAACCGATCACCCAGGCGCGCCCCGTAGGTCCTTGCCAGCCCCAGGGCCCGGAGGGTCGGCGACCTCGGGCTTCCCAGGGATTCGCAGACGGTAAACTCCGTCATGAGATCGACGGGGTGGTGCAGGTGGTACCGTCGGGTGTCGTGAAGGTCGGGCACGGAAGTGTCCACATTTTTCCTTTCTACACGGCGGACACGGGTGTATAGAATGAACGGGCAATTCGATATCTCGCCATACCAACATCCCCATCCCCGCGTCAAGCCCGGAGGATTCCTTTTGGCGGACAACCCCGACACCCCCTGCCTGCGCTGCGGCACCTGCTGCATGGCCAACATGGTCGCCGACGCCGACCCCGATGACCTCGCGCGCTGGCGGCGCGAAGGCCGCGACGACATCCTGCGGGTCTGGCATGACGCCCTCTGGGTGGGCGACCGTCTCTTGTCCGTCACCACGGGCATGGCCATCCGCGACTGCCCCTTCCTGGACTTCAGGGATGGGGTTTTTGCCTGCACGATCTACGAGACACGCCCCCGCGTCTGCCGGGACTTCGAGCCCGGTTCGTCAGCCATCTGCCCGCTGGGCGGCAAACGACCGCCCGGGTGACAGGCCCCAGATCTCCGATACCATCGGGGATCCCCGGAGCCCCGATGGCCATGAACTTCGTGGTCGCCCCGTGTGCCGGCGGAGCACGCGGAGAGGGACGGGGCGGTTCGAACCCGCCTTCGACGGGAGCAGGCGGAACCGGCGGGTCGCAGGAAGGCCCATTTTACTTGACAATCCGGCGCCGATTGTGGATATTCCCCGCGGAATCGATACCCGGTTGTTGAGTCAGGACGTCCTGCACGGCCAGGAAACATGACTCGACGGATCCCGCCGGACCCTGGCGAACCATCATGACAAAAGCAAAAGCCGGCAAACCATCTGCCGCCAAAAAGCCCTCGACGAAAAAACCGACTCCGAAGAACGAAGAGGCGGTCCCGAACCCGCGCGTGGAAGCCCTCGAGGACATCAAGCTCCGGGGCCTGTTCCTGCACGGATACGCCATCACGATCAATGCCGCACCGGTGATATTCGACACGGAGGAGTTCCGGGGCCTGGTGGACCAGTTCTACGAGGAGAACAGGGACGTCGTCACGCCCGCCATTCACCGCGCCTGCCGGGAGAACTACGAGTTCTTCATGACCATGGTCGAGAAGGCCCTGAACCACTTCAACACCCCCCCACGGGAAGACCCCTGATCGGTGAGTTCACCCGTCAAATCCCGGTGCTGATCTCATTCAGCCATGCGAAATCATTGAGAAATCTACGACTTGACTTTCCTGCCGGTCCTTGGGATCATAGGGTCAACCATGTTGAGGGAGGATGGAGTGAGCGCTGGTGAGCAACCGGCAGGTTACGGGGTGTAAGCCCGGGCCGCCTGTCAATCCCTTCCATCACCGGGGTACTTCCCGACCGTAACCTTCTCGAGCAGCTTCCCGCAGCCAAAACCGGACGGCAAACGTGCGCCCGCCCGGCAGGGGCTGCTGTTTCCCGATCCTCCAGGCGCCGTATCCGGCGAAAACCCGATCCCGAGCCGTTCCACCGGGGAGGTGTCTGCCATGATCACAAAACTTGTCCTGATTTTCTTCGCGGGCTTTGTCGTCGACCTGCTCATCACCAAGTACACGAGCGACGTGGCCCAGAGGCGCGTCTGGCGCGCAACGGTGCTGAGCGGGCTCATCACGGTCGCCAACTTCCTGCTGCTCACGGTGATCCTGAAGGACAGCGCCATGGACGGCGTCTTCAGCATCATGGCTTTTGCCGGGGGCAACAGCCTGGGGACCTTCTTCGCCATGAGACACGCCTGAGAAAAATCCCTTTGCATCGCATTGCGCTGTGATAAGATGACCCCCCGGGGCCGGGCACAGGGCCCCGGCCGGGAGAAACGCCAGACAGGAGGTTCATCGCATGGGAAAGACCTTCGTCCTTTTTGCCCTCGCCATGATTGCGCTTGCCTGCAGCACGGCCATGGCTCAGGCGCCGGCGGAGCCCGGCACCCGTCCGCCGCCCACGGTGACCGTGACGGGCACCGGGGAGGTCCATGCCAGGCCGGACTTCGCACAGGTGCAGATGGGGGTCGTCACCGAGGGCGCCACGGCGGCCGAAGCGCTGAGGAAAAACAACGAAGCCATGAACCAGCTCGTCCTCCTGATCCGCAAGCGGGGGATCGAGGACAGGGACCTGCAGACGACCCACTTCAACGTCGCCCCGCGCTACAGGTACGACAAGGGCCAGCAGGATCCCCCGAAGATCACCGGCTACCAGGTCACAAACGAGGTCCAGCTGAAGATCCGCGACATGGACCGGCTGGAGGCGTTCCTGGACGAGACGGTCTCCGCGGGGGCAAACCAGGTCCGGGGGGTGAGCTTCGGCGTAGCCGAGCCTGCCGGGCTGATGGACGAAGCCCGCAGGAAGGCCATGGCCGACGCGCAGAGGCGCGCCCGGGTCTACGCGGATACGGCGGGGGTGAAGATCGGAAAGCCCCTGAAGATCTCCGAGCAGGCGGGCGGCCGCCCGGGCCCCTTCCCGGTTGCCCGCATGGAGGCCGCCGCGGCCTCCAGTGTGCCCGTCGCACCCGGCGAGCAGACCTTCACCGTGAATGTCACCGTGAGCTACGCCATCGAGGACGGAAAGTGACGCCGGCCATGGCGCAGAAGATCCGAATCACCGCCGGTTCCGCGGTTGTCCTGGCCGAGCTGTCCGATACGGAGTGCGCCAGGGCGATTGCCTCGACGCTCCCGATCGAGACGGTCCCGAACGAGTGGGGCGACGAGTTCTACTTCACCGTCCCCGTGAAGTTGCCCCTTGATGCCACGGCCACGAGGAAGGTAAAAGTCGGCGACATCGGCTACTGGCCGCCGGGCAGTGCGCTGGCCATCTTCTTCGGGCGCACGCCCATGAGCACGGGGCCGGACCCGGTGCCGGCAAGCGAAGTGAATCTTGTCGGCCGGATCACCTCCGATGCGTTAATGCTGAGAAAGGCCAAGGGGGCCTCGAGCATCCGTATCGAAAAGGAGTAAAACCATGAGAGAGCTCGTACGGCTCGGCCTGATCCTCCTTGCACTCGTCCTCGTCGGCTGCGGCGCCACGAAGCGCCCTGTCCTGTACCCGAACCATCACCTGAAGGCGGTCGGCACGGCCCAGGGGGAACGGGACATCGACGACTGCATGCAGATGGCCGAGACCTACGTCAAGAAGAACCAGGAATCCAAGGTGGCCGAGGGGGCCGTGAAGGGCGGCGCTGTCGGAGCGGCTACGGGGGCGGCGGTGGGCGCCGTGACGGGCAACTTCGGCAGAGGCCTTGCAGCGGGAGCGGCAGGCGGCGCGGCAGGCGGGGCCACGCATGGACTCTTCAAGGCGGCCGAGCCGAGCCCGGTGTACAAGAACTTCGTCAACCGGTGCCTCAAGGACAAGGGTTATGAGCCGATGGGGTGGCAGTAGGGTAGGGGGGGCCGCAGACCCTGGAAATATCGCCGATTGCCGATCATAGATAAGGGAAAATCTCTTCGATCACCCTGTCGAAGTTCTTCTTCACGTTCGATCTCCCCGTTACCATACCCATGTGACCGGGAAGCAGGTACTCCACATCAAGCCTGGAGAGACTCAGGATGCTCTCCCGGAGGAGCTTGCTGTCGCCGCCGGGGAAATCGGATCGGCCCACGTTCATCTGGAAGATCACGTCGCCGGAGAAGAGGACCTTCTTCGCCGGCCAGTACAGGCCGATGGAGCCCGGCGAGTGGCCCGGCACGATGGAAACCTGGAATGTCTCCGCGCCCAGCTGCAGCTCCCCCTCCTTCAGCGGAAGGTTCACGTCCACGTCCGGCGCCTTGAGGCCGAAGAGCCCGTAGAGATAGGCGCCGGGGCCCTTCATGAAATCCATCTCGATCTCCGAAAGGGCGATCTTCACCCGCGAGCCGTCGAAGAGCGCCGAGGCCTCATAGTGGTCGGGATGCGAGTGGGTGTTGACGACGATCTTGATGTCCTCCTTCCCGATCCCGTCCCTGGACATCCGCCGGAGCAGATCCGGCAGGTGAGCGCTCAGGCCCGGGTCCACGAGGGCCCCAACGGCGCCGCCGATGAAGTAGCTGTTGCAGTTGTTCTCGAAGTAGTTCGTCCACTCGTAGACGTAGAGGTTCTCGGCAAGCTTCACGGCATCTCCTTTTCGCGGGCGGTGTCATGCGGTCGTCCAGTCTATAGCCGATAGGGGCGTCGAAGACAAGGTCATTCTCCACTTTCCCGTTGCGTCCGGCGGAGTTCTGTGATTAGCAGGGCGGAAGAAGGGGGATCCCTGCGTCGATGGAGCGACAGACAAGGGCCTATCTCTATGCCGTGGCAACCGTTGGGCTCTGGTCGACCGTGGCTTCGGCCTTCAAGCTGACCCTCGACCACATGGGTTTTCTCGAGATGCTTCTCGGGGCATCCGTCGTGTCGCTTGCCGCCCTTTTTGTCATCGTGCTGGCCCAGGGCAAGCTTGCCGCCATCGCGCATTCCTCAGCGAAAGACCTCGCTTGCTCGGCCGCCCTGGGGTTTCTCAACCCTTTCCTCTACTACGTGATCCTCTTCAAGGCCTACTCCGTGCTGCCGGCGCAGGAGGCCCAGCCCCTGAACTGGACCTGGCCGATCATGCTGGTGCTGCTCTCCATCGCGATCCTCAAACAGCCGATCCGTTGGGCGAGCGTGCTGGCCGTCGCGATCAGCTTCTCGGGCGTCCTGGTCATCTCCACCCGCGGCGACGTGCTGGCCTTCCGCTTCACGAACCTGCCCGGGGCGCTCCTGGCGCTCGGCAGCTCCATCGTCTGGGCCCTCTTCTGGATCTACAACGTGAAGGACTATCGCGACGAGATCGTGAAGCTCTTCCTCAATTTCGTCTTCGGGTCGATCTTCACCCTCGCAGCGGTTCTTTTCTTCGGAGAGCTTCGGGTCCCCCCTTCGGCGGGCCTCCTGGGGGTTCTCTGGATCGGCCTCTTCGAGATGGGAATCACCTTCGTCAGCTGGCTCAAGGCGCTTCAGCTCTCGCGAACGACGGCACAGGTGAGCAACCTCGTCTACGCCGCGCCCTTCCTGTCCCTGTTTCTCATCCACTTCATCGTCGGCGAAGAGATCCTGCCCTCCACGGTGCTCGGGCTTGTCCTCATCGTGGCGGGGGTCATCGTGCAGCAGTACGCGAATCGCTCAAAAAAGGCATAACAGACGGCGGGGACATTCGAAGACATCCGGAACGTCCTTCCGGAAAGCGAGGCCGCCATGAGGGGGTTTCCAGACGGGGGATTCTATGGCGCCTGAACGGCTCAGGCCGGGAGGGTTCTGCCGGCACGCATCACCGTCGCGTTCGTGAAATCCCGGCGGCAAGCGGGAACTGCGGGCGGGGCGAGGGAGTCGCGGTTGCAGTGAGTGGTTCGAGCTATTTCAGGGGACGCAAACGGCAGGCTCCCCGCCGTGCAGGTCGGGGAGCCCTTTTTCTCGTGGTGGCCGTAATGCTCAGCCGATCATGGTCTTGATCGCATCGGCAACGGGAGAGGTGAAGAGGGCTATCATCACCGCGTAGAGCGCGAAGGAGCCGGCGGCCTCGCTCAGGTAGAGCTTCTCATACTTCTGCTTGAGCGAGAGGATCGTAAGCCCGCCGATCACGATGGCGCCGAGGTGGAAGTAGGGGAAGTTGTCCGCACCCGCGGCGGCGTATTCAGCAAAGCTGAAGGTGGCGGTGATGAGAACGACTAGGACGGTCAGGGCCAGCATCGAAAGCGACTTTTTCATTTTCTATTTCCTCCTTGCGACTGGTTTATTTCCGATCTTTGCCTTTCTCTATTGAAACGATCGTGCCAAGTCGCAACGGCGAAACAGAAAATTTGTAACTGCTGGTCATGATTGAAAAAACAGCGGTTCAGTTCAACCGCCCTTTGCGCGGGGGGGCCAGGAAAGGGGCTGCCCGTTGAATGGAACGTTCAACCGCGTTGAACGGATATTTCAAACGAAGATCTTCCCTGTCCGCAATGATCCCCGTTCGGCCCACGGCCGAAGGGTCAGACGTCTCAGGTCCCGCCGTAGCCCACGGTCACTTTCCCGCCTTCGACGATGACGGGGACAAGCCTTTTGCCCCCGGAGAGCTTCAGCATCTCGGCAAGCCGCCCTGTATCCTTTTTCACATCCACGTAATCCGCCCCGGCGCCATAGGCCGACCTGGCCCTGTCCGTGTAAGGTCAGCCCGCCTTGCCGTAGATGACCGCCTTGTCCGCCATGACCGCGACCCTCCTGTTGTCTTTCCGCCTACCCCTTGATGCATCCGATGGCCTTGAGTCTCGCAACCTTGCGGGAGATCCCCGCACCGTGGACAACCCTGATGACCTCGTCGATATCCTTATAGGCCTCGGGGATCTCCTCGGCCAGGGTCCCCTTGGCGGCGGCCATGACGAGGACCCCGCGATCCTCCATTTCGCGGCGAATCGCGCGGCCCTTGCTGGCCTTGATGGCCGCGGCCCGGCTCAATACGCGCCCCGCGCCGTGGCAGGTGCTCCCGAAGGTCTGCTCCATGGCCCTTTCGGTCCCCACGAGCACGTAGGATCCCGCGCCCATGTCTCCGGGGATCAGCACGGGCTGGCCCGTCTTGCGGTACTTCTCCGGGAGAGCCGGGTGCCCCGGCGGGAACGCGCGGGTGGCCCCCTTGCGGTGGACGCAGAGGGTCATCTTCTTCCCGTCCACGACGTGCTCTTCGATCTTGGCGATATTGTGGCTCACATCGTAGATGAGGCGCATGCCGAGATCGCGGGGACTCAGCCCCAAGGCGCGTTCGAGGGCCTCGCCTGCCCGGTGCATGAGCATCTGGCGGTTGGCCCAGGCGTAGTTTGCCGCGCACGCCATGGCCGAAAGGTACTGCTGCCCCTCCGGCGAGCGGATGTAGGCGCAGGCAAGCTGCCTGTCCGGAAGGACGATCCCCATCCTGTCGACGTACTTCACCAGTCTTGCCAGGTAGTCGTCGCAGACCTGGTGCCCGAGGCCGCGGGAGCCGCTGTGGATCATGACGACCACCTGCCCCGTCTCGATGCCCAGGGCGGAGGCCGCGTCGCGGTCGAAGATCTCCTCGACGATCTCCACCTCGAGGAAGTGATTGCCGGAGCCCAGGGTGCCCACCTGGTCCTTTCCCCGTTCGAGGGCGCGCTCGCTGACCGCGTCCGGGTCGGCGCCGGGCAGGCAGCCCCCGTCCTCCATAGAATCCAGATCTCCGGCGGAACCATAGCCGTTTTTTACGGCCCAGCGGGCCCCCTCGGCGAGAACCTGCTTTTCTTCGCTGCGCGACAGCCTCAGGGCCCCTTTCGAGCCCACGCCCGAGGGCACATGCTGGAACAGGGCGGTGACGATCTTCTCCATCTGCGGGCGGATCTCCTCATGGTTGAGGTTGGTCGCCATCAGGCGACAGCCGCAGTTGATGTCGTACCCCACCCCTCCGGGCGAGATGACGCCGCCGTCGAGTTCGAAAGCGGCCACCCCTCCGATGGGAAAGCCGTAGCCCCAGTGCATGTCGGGCATGGCGAGCGAGTGCTTCACGATCCCCGGCAAATGGGCCACGTTGGCTACCTGCCTGGGGCTTTCGTCCTGCCCCATGGCCTTCATCAGTTTCGCGCTTGCGTAGATCATCCCGGGAACGCGCATGGAGCCTTCCCTCGGGACTTCCCAGCGGTACTCGTCGAGGCGGCGCAGCTTTACGTCAGACATCGAAGATCACCCTTGCCTCCCAGCCGTCGGCCGTCTGACCGACCCGGGCCTGGTGATAGGTAACGGCCTTGATTTCCTTGCAGACCTCGTGCTTCCGCCCGTCGAGGGGCTCGCCACAAGCCTCGGCCTCGAGCGCGTTGTCCTTTACCTGTATAACGCGAATCTCCTTCAACAGCCAGCGCTCGCCATTATAGAGGTAAAGAATCTCGCGAAGGAAGTTGACGAGGAGATCCTCCGGACTGTCCCCTTCCGCATGAATTCTCCGAACCTCGAGGGCTTCAACCCGGCCCAGATCGGTGATGGTGTCGAAGACGGCGAAGGCGGCGTTTGCATAGAGATCCCCTTCCGTCTCTCCGGTTACCAGGAGACCCAGATCCGCCGTATGATCAAACGTCTGGTATGGTTTCATGATTCGATTCTATTGATCCTGGCGTGGGCCTGTCAACTTCCGGATCTCCCCTTTTCGCCGTTCCTGGAAGAATTGTCTCCTTTCGTCAATTTTGTCGATCCTGCCCCGTCTCTTCGGTTTTTCGACGGCCACAGGCGATTTTCTTTTTTCCAATCCTCTCAATTCCGACATTTATTGCCGGACTGCACGTCCCTCGAACGGGGCCGTCTTCGGAAAATGCTTAGCTATATCTATTGGTTACAAGACCATTGCCTTCTGGCACGCCTGGTGCAATATAAAAAGGCAACTCGTTTGACAGCACGAGTGAAACAGGAAACCGAAGAAAGCGAAGCCGGAAACCAGAAGACAAACGATCTCCTCCAGGGAGGCGACCCTCAAGGGTCGTCTCCCTCCCCCCCTGCTGCAAAGGCCCCGGCGGAAACGGGGTCTTTTTTTGCCCGTCGAATGAGCGGGGTTTCCGTAACGAGCACTCTCCTTTCGGCGTGCTTCGCCCATTGCCGGCCGGGGCCGGCACGGTGCTTGGCTTCCTGTGAACCGCTCAGCGATCCCCGCCGTCGGCCGCCGAGGCCGGGGACCGGGCCGAAGGCCCTCATATGTTCATGACCTTCATGCGGTCCAGGATAGTCCGAATGATGGCCTCCCTGTGTTTCAGGCTTCGGCGGAAATCCTTGTCGTCGGTGTTGGCAATCTCGACGCGAAGGTCGTAATAATACCGTTCGATGAAGGAAAGCAGCTCCTTCTCTTCCTCAGAGCTCAGTTCCAGCTGTCCCATATCCGGCACCTCCTTTCAAGGCAGATGTCTCCCCGTCCTCATGCCCCCTGCTTCCTCACCAGATCCTTGGTCGCCCCGAGAGGCCACACGGGGAAGATCTCGAACATCAGCAGATTGATCCATGCCGCCCGGCAGGCGATGAGCCCTGCCGCATCGCAGTCGACCACGTAGACGGTCCGGCAACCCTGGAGATCGAAGTACTCCGAGATCACCCGCACCTCCTTCGGCCACTCCCAGTTGGCCCGCTTGGTCCTGACCTCCCGTTCGTCTTGCGGATCCCAAGTGCAAATCATCATGAACAGCATATGACCACCTCCCGTTCTGGACTTTTCCCCGTTACGGGCGCGCGGTGGCGACGGTGGGGATTTTCCTGCGGCCCGACGGCGGGGAACCGTTTGCTGGTGAGTTGACCTGTTGTGACGCGGACGAAAATGAACGGATGATGCCGGGATTGGAGCGCCGAGCCGTGAATGCGAGCGGGAAACGAAAACTGTGGCAAGAAACGGTCTATAATTATTTCTAGCGCGGCAACTGCGGCAAGTCAACGAAAAACAGCCGGGCGGTCCCATCGCCCGCCCGGCTGTACGGAGTCATCGTTTCGGGCCGGTGCGGCCGCTACTCCTTGAAGATCTCGTTGAGGCGGCTCTGATTGAATCCGACGATCACCTCATCGCCTACGACGATCACGGGCACGCCCGTCTGCCCGGAAATCTTCACCATCTCGTCGAGCCCGCTACGGTCGCTCGTGATATCGATTTCCCTGTAGCGGATCTTCTTGTCCCGAAGCCAGGCCTTTGCCCGGTGGCACCAGGGGCAGGTCGGCGTCGTGTAGATGGTGACCTCTGCAGGACGGACGCGGAACACCTTGTTCTCTGCAGGCGGCCCTGCCTTCGCCCCCTTGTCGGCATCCTCCACCGCGATCGCCTGGGCAGCGTCCATCTTTCCTTCCGGCGGGCTCTCCGAGACATGGACCACTCCCCGGTCATCGACCCAGCGGTAGAGGATCGCGGCACCGCTCAGACCGGCGATGAGGGTCACAGCGAATGCGGCCGCGACGGCTAACCACAGGAGGCAGGGCGCTCGTCTCATTCGGAAGACTCCTTATTCCATCTCTTTGATCATTGGACCGTGCCTCCCCGATACCAGACTGTGTCATAATCAGTTCTCGTCATTGCGAGCGACCGAAGGGAGCGCGGCACAATCTTTTCGATACCATCCTGGATTGCTTCAGTCGCTTCGCTCCTTCGCAATGACATGGTGACACAGTCTCTACGGCGGGAGGGTTTTCCTGTCCAATCGGTCCGGCCCCTAGATAACCTTAATCTTTCCTCCGTTCAAGCTCAATTTCCCGGCTCCCCCGGGACGGTCAGTGAGGGTTTGACAAACGGTCCGAGTCGGACTATACGTAGACCCCTGCACGGACGCCGGCCCGAGTGGTCGGGCAGACGGGCGGGAAATAACGACTGGACGGAAGAGATGATGGAAGAGGAAAAAAGTTTCGCCGAACTCCTGGAAGCCTCCGAGCGCAAGCCGGTTAGGCTCAGGCAGGGGCAGAGCGTGGAGGCCGTTATCGCCAAGATCACGTCGGACTGGGTCTTCATCGACCTCGGCGGCAAGACGGAGGGGATTGTCGAGCGCAACGAGTTTCTCGACAAGGAAGGTCAGTTGACGGTCAAGGAAGGCGACACCGTCAAGGTCTATTTCCTCTCGTCGCGGCACGGCGAGAGGGTCTTTACGACGAGGGTCTCCGGCGACGCCGCGCGCCAGTACCTCGAAGAGGCCTGGCGGAACGCCATCCCCGTCGAAGGCATCGTGGAGAAGGAGGTCAAGGGCGGACTCGAGGTCCGCATCGCGGGCACCTACCGGGCATTCTGCCCCTTCTCGCAGGCGGGCATCCCCCGCGGGGAGACGGCGGCGGCCCTGATGGGACAGCGCATCCCGTTCATCATCATCGAGTACGGCGAGAGAGGCAGGAGGCTCGTTGTCTCGCGGCGCCGGATCCTCGAAGAAGAGGAGCGCAAGCGGAAGGAAGCCATCAAGGAAACCCTCCGCGAGGGGATGGTGGTGACGGGCACCGTGAAGTCCCTGCGAGATTTCGGGGCCTTCGTCGACATCGGCGGCATCGAGGCCCTGCTGCCCGTTTCCGAGGTCGGCTGGGGACGGGTGGAGGACATCCGCGACCGTTTCACCGTGGGCCAGACGCTCGAGGCTCTCGTCCTCGGCATCGACTGGGCCCGGGACCGCATCACGCTCAGCGTGAAGGGAACCCTTCCGGACCCCTGGGAAAATGTCGAGACCCGATACCCGGACGGCTCGCGACACCGTGGGACCGTCGCGAGGCTGGCCGACTTCGGGGCCTTCATCACCCTCGAACCCGGCGTGGACGGGCTGATCCCGATCTCCCGGCTGGCGAGGGGCAAGAAGATCCGCCACCCGCGGGAAGTTCTCGTCCAAGGGGACCCGATCGAGGTCGTGGTGGAGTCCTCCGACCGCGCAAAGCGGCGTCTCTCACTCTCCCCCGTGCTGCCCGAGGAAGAGCAGGAGGACTCCTTCCGCCCCTTCCTCCAGCAGAGGGGCGCCAGGGGGTTCGGCTCCCTCGGCGACATGATGAACAGGAAGTCTCCGAAAGGCAAGAAGGACTGACCCCGCTGCGGCCGAACGGCCGCGGAAGGATCTCAACCATGGGTCCGGACACGATCCTCGGACACCTCGGCGCGGCTGTACTGATCGCAATCCCCTTTCTGCTCGTCTATGCTCTCGCCTTCAGGGAGATTCGCCGCCGCAGGCAGAGGAGGGCGGCCATTGACGCCCTCGGCAACGAGTTGAACGACCTGCGGAAGGAGATAGCCGCCGTCTCCACGCCGGAGGTGCCCGGTCGGAAAACGGCGGAGGATCTCGGCCCCGTTGCCGCGGAGGGATCCGCAGGCGCAGGCTTTCTCGGGGTCGCCGAGAAACGGGCGCTGATCGCGCTGATGCGCAGGGCCCGGTCCCTCGGGGCCGATGCCGTCGTCGAGGTCCGCCATGAACGGCCGACGGACGCGACGGGAAACGTCCGCTGGAAACCGGGCGTCGTGAGACTATCGGGCAGGGCCGTAAAGCTCTCCCCGGAGAGGCACGCCGATCCATCCTTGTGAAAACAGGCGATTTCTGGTACATTTCGTGCAAGAATGCTCGCCATGATTACGGGCTCGTTCCCCGGGCGCGGCGCTGAACATTCTCATCTCTTCTTCTTGCGGCCTTCGTTCGGTAACCCCGGCGACAACTTCGCGGGAGGACGAGCCCGAAAGACGGAATCATCGTTCTTTTCTCGTAGACGAAATCATGCCGGCGCCGCATTGAAAACCCGGGCGGCTTGGTCATGGTTATGGTTTGCGGAGCGGCTCTTCTTTTGTCCCGGAGTCAGGCCCGGCAAGGGCCCGGTGGACCGGTCGTCGTGAAACACAACGTGGGAATGCCATGAAACACCCTCGCTTCAACATCAGTCTCTACGTCCTCGTCCCGATCATCTTCGGCGGGATCGCCCTGCTGTCCGTCATCACGACCCATCAGATCCTCAAGTACACGAACCTCGTTCCCAACCCGGACCTGTACCTGAAGTGGTGGGGCCTGGGGATCGGGGCGTTCTCCTTCCTCTGCGCGCTGCTGATCACGTGGCTGCTCCTCAAGCCGATGAAGAACTTCATCGCGCGGGTGAAGACAATCCCCGCCGTTTCGAGGCAGGGCAATGGAAACAGCAAGGGCAAGGGAGACGACCTGAAGGAGTTCAACGTCGTTTTCGAGCAGGTCAGCGATCTGCTGAGCAAGGTGGAGGGAAAGGTTCTCTTCCCGGAATTCATCGGCCAAGGCAAGCGCATCCGGATCCTCTTCAACCAGATCATGATGATCCGACCCGAGGACCGCACGGTACTCATCCTGGGCGAGCCGGGAACAGGCAAGTCGCTCCTGGCTAAGACCTTCCACAACTTCACGGCCAAAAACGAGCCCTACGTGATCGTCAACTGCGACGGCCTCGCCGAACAGGTCCTGGAGGCCGAGCTGTTCGGCTACGAGAAAGGCTCCCACACGGGCGCCACGAGCCGCAAGGCGGGCAAATTCGAAGAGGCCGGCAACGGCACGCTCTACCTGCACCAGGTCTCCGCGCTGCCCCTCAACCTGCAGGCCCGCCTCCTGCGGGTCCTCGAAACGGGGGAATTCAAACGGATCGGGGGCCGTGACAAGCTCACGCTCCACGCCCGGGTCATCGCCTCGACGGACAGGGACATCCGGGGCATGATCAAGGAGGGGACCTTCCGAGACGATCTCTACTACCGGCTCAACGTAGTCACCCTCTACGTACCGCCCTTGCGGGATCGGCTTGAGGACATCCCGCTGCTCGTGGATTACTTCATCCAACTCATCAACCAAGAGTTCCGGAAGGGACTCCATGGCGTCACGCGGGAGGTCATGGACCGGTTCCTCGAGTACACCTGGCCCGGCAACGTGGCGGAGCTGGAGAAGATCCTCCTGCGGGCTGCGTCGGTGGCCAAGGAGCAAACCCTGATCGAGGGCGATTTCCCCGAGTTCATCACCGCGCTCGAGGCCGGCAAAGTCCCGCCCGCGGACCTGGAAGTGGTCGACGGCCATTGGAAGAGGCTCGGAGAGCTTCTCCTGGAGGCACGGCTGCTCGACGAGATGCAGCTCGAGGAGGCCCTTGCGGCGCAGCGCTACACGGGGCTGCGGCTCGGCAAGCTTCTCGTCCAGCAGGGGTTCCTGAGGGATTCCCAGATCGTGGACATCCTGAGCCGACAGCTCCGGATCGAGCGTTACCTGCCAGACAAGTACCCCGTCGACCTGAGCCTCTCGAGGCTCATCCCCATGGACTTCGCCCGGAAGTACCAGGCCGCGCCGCTGAAGAAGACTTCCCGGCACCTTGTCGTCGCCATGCCGGACCCGACGAACCGCTACGCCCTGGACCTGCTCCGGATGCAGTCGGAGGAGGGGGTCGCGCCGGTGATCTGCACCGAGCGCGAGTTCGACCGGCTCATGGGGCTCATCTACGACATGCCCGCGGGCAGCTACAGTGCCGAGGCCCGGCCTCAGCCGGCCGTACCGGAGCCGCGCGCAAACCCGGTCCCCGCAGCGCCGGACAACGGGGACCCGGCGGACCGATTCCTCGAAACCTTGATTGCACAGGCTGTACGCGAAGGGGCCTCGGACATCCACATCACCCCGCAGACGAAAAACGTCCGCGTCCGGTTCCGCGTCAACGGCTCGACCCACGACCTGCCGGACCTTCCCAAGTCCATGTCCATCCCCGTGATCACTTGGGTCAAGAATATCGCCAACATCGACGCCGGCGTCCGCGGTGTCCCCCAGGAGGGTCGATTCATCGAAAAGGTCGGCGACCGGGATATCAGCGTGGTCGTTTCCTCCATCCCGAGCATCCACGGAGAAAGCCTGGTCCTTCACCTGACGGATCTCAGCACGAATTCCCTCGGCCTCGAGCAGCTCGGACTCTCTCCGAAGGACCTTGACAGCCTCGGCCGCATCCTGGAGAAACCCCAGGGGCTGATCCTCGTGTCGGGTCCGGAGGGGAGCGGCAAGAGCACGACCATTTACGCCATGCTCAGGCGGTTGGTGAAGCCCGATGCAGAGATTTTCACCCTGGAGGATCCCGTCCGGTACCCGATCGCGGGTGTCACCCAGATCGAGTTCAACCGTGCGGCGGGGATGACCCTCTCGGCGAGCCTGAGGCTCATCCTGAAGCAGGACCCCCATACGGTCTACCTGGAGGAGATCCGCGACGGCGAATCGGCTGCGCTTGCGGCGCAATCGGTCCTTTCGAACCGTCGTTTCCTCAGCACCGTCACCTCGACGGATGCGGCTGGCGCAATCGCCCGTCTCATCGAAATGGGCGCGGACCGTTTCACCCTGGCCTCGGCCCTTTCGGCGTCGATTTCCCAGAGGCTCGTCAGGACGATCTGTACCTCCTGCAGGGAGCCCTACGAACCCTCCGAGCAGGTGCTGGTCTCCCTGGGTCTCGAATCAATGGCGGGGGGACGCTTCTTCCGCGGGACGGGATGCGATGCCTGCAGAAACACCGGCTTGAAGGGTCGCACGGCGCTCTTCGAACTTCTCGTCAGCGACAACGAACTGCGGGAGACGATCCTCGGGGGGGCCGACGCATCCGGGATCAGGGCCGCCGCGGAGCGAGACGGTAATTTCCGTCCGCTCAGGCAGGATGCCGTCAACAAGGTGCTCCAGGGGATTATCGGTCTCGAGGAAGCCGTAACCGCAATGAAAAGCTGAGCGTCGGGGGGCTTCGGAAACGAAAAAGGCAGTGCCCGGATGGCACTGCCTTTTTTTTCTGCCCCGGACGCTTGCGATCAGGACAGGGTGAGGATCTTCTCGATCTCGTTCATCACCTCGACGGGGGTGACGGGCTTTGCCAGGATGGGATGGCCGTGTATCTGCCCCAGGCGGTCCTCCGCCTCGTCCTTCTTGATCGCCGCGGTGATGAAGATCAGGGGAATGTTCCGCGTACCCTCGTCGTCGAGAAGGAATTCAGCGGCTTCCGTTCCATCCATGTCGGGCATCATCAGATCCAGCAGGATCACGTCGGGTCTCTCGATCTGGGCGTAGCGCACCCCCATCCTCGCATCCGTGAAGGTCGTTACTTCGTATTTTCCCGTTTTTTCGAGGTATTCCTTCATGAGACGACAGATTTCCTTGTTGTCGTCGATCATGAGCACTTTGGGTCGCTGGGCCATGACTCCTCCCCTTGCTATCGGAGATCGTGCAGCCGTCGATACTCTCAGGTTCATCTCCCACCTTCCGTCCGGATTGCAAATGCCCCGCGCCGGGAGCTCGTAACGCCGGGGAACCGGTTCCCTTGCTGACCGTGCGCTGCGCTGACTCGCAATCAACCGGTTACACCGTGCTCGATAGCAATAACTGTACCAGTCGACGGCCCCGCTGCCGGCCGATGGATTAAAGTTTTTCCGAGACGGGCCGATATCCCCATTGACGCGCCTGAAAAGGGCAAACCGTCCGAAAGGATGGGGCGCAAAGCCTCTGGCCTAAGTACCGCGGACACGCGGGATAGGGCGGCAGGGCTGCCAGGCCGGCCGGGCACCCACCGGAACCTGAAACCCGGTCCCGGGGGTTGTCTCCGGCACTCAGCCCCGCACGGCTCCCCTTTCCTTCCCGGTTGCCCCGTACCCGTCGCGCCAACCCGTTCGGCCGCTCAGGGTGGATCCGCCGGGCGTCTCAGGAGGGAAGCCATGAAGACCCGCACCATCGTCCTCGCCGTCATTCTTCTCGCGTTGTCTGCCGCAGCGTCCGTATCCGCCCAGACCACGCCGCTGCACGTCAGGCAGTTCGGCTCGGACGACTACGATTACGCGACAAAAACGGTGACCGATCCCGAAGGCAACGTCTACGTGGCTGGCATGACCACGGGGGTTATCGACTCGCCCGGCGCGTCGAACGTGAACAGCGGAGGAGCGGACATCTTCGTGGCGAAGTTCGATCCCTCCGGGACGCTGCTCTGGGCCACCCAGTTCGGCTCGTCCTCGGAAGACGGCATAGGCGGAATCGCCCTGGGGTCGCCTTCCGGCTTTCCCGCCCTTTATGTGGCGGGCTGGACGAAGGGGGTCATGCCCGGCGGGCTGGAGGGCTCGCGCAACGCAAACGCCGGGGAGGAGGGCACGGCGGATATTTTTGTGGCGAAGATCCATCCCTCAAGCGGGACGGTCAACTGGATCAGACAGTACGGGACACCCGGAAACGACTACGCAAACGGGATCGCAACCGATTCCAGCAGCATGATCTATCTGGCCGGGTCGACGACCGGGACGTTCGGCGACTCCTTCGTCCGTCGCTCTACCCCGGAGGCCTTTGTGATCCGGCTCAACGCCGGGGGGGACTGGATGAACTGGGTGGCCCAGTTCAATGTCGCCTCCAACCCGGCTGGCACGGCCGCCTACGCGGTGGCCGTCGAATCCCCGAACAGCTTCGCCAACATATTCGTGACCGGCCTCGTTTCCGGCCATTCGCAGGGTTCGCTGTTTGTCGCAAAGTTCAGTTACGATCAGGAACTCTTGAGTACAGTGACCTTGGGCGGCCCGAACAGGGGCAGCGATAATGATCAGGGGCTTGCAATCGCGGTTGACGGAAGCAGGAACGTCATCGTGGCCGGCTCCACCCTGGGAAACTTCGAGGGGAACACCTCCTCGGGAGCCGAGGATATCATCGTCGCAAAATTCAACAGAAACCTCTCTCTGCTCTGGACGCGCCAATACGGCACGGACGGGCATGACACCGCGCGCGGGGTCGCGGTGGACTCCGGGGGAAGCATCTACGCCACCGGGTCGACGGAAGCGTCCGTCTCGGGCAGGGGCCTCGACGGGCAGGTGCCGCTCGGCGGGCCCGACATCTTCCTGTCCCGCCTCGCCCCGGAGGACGGCCGCGGGGTCTACACCCGGCTCATCGGCACGGCGGATCCGGACTGGGGTCATGGAATCGCCCTGGGCCCGTCGGGGGCGGTTCATGTGGCCGCCGTGACGGCCGGCGCCATGGACGGGCGTCCCCGGGGGCTCTGGGACGCCGTCCTGATCACGTACGGGCCGGACGGGCCCGTGCCTCCCCCCGCGGAAGAGTTCTCCATCAACGGGACCGTGCGGGAGAGCCCTTCCGGCGCCGGGCTGGGCGGCGTCAGTATCACCGTGAAGGATGATCTCGGACAGGTCGTGGGCGATTATCTCACCGACCCGGCAGGCCGCTTCGCCTCGAAAGTCCTGAAGGCGGGCAGGTATTTCATCCACAAGGTCAAGATCGGCTACCGGGCACAGGCGGACCCAGACGTTGTGGAGGTGTCACCCGCGGTCCCGTCCGCTGCCCCGGTTTCCTACATGGAGAAGATCGTCGTCCCGACGTCGATCGCCTTACGAAAGGGCTTCAACACGGTCCGATTCGATAAGCTCCCCGCGGGGAACCATTCCGTCGAAGCCGTGTTCGGCCCGTACGCGGGCAACCCCTACGTGGGACTCATCTTCGGCTTCGACCGGTCGGTTCAGTTTCTCTTCCTGACCAAACCGAGGTTCACCGGAAACCTCAGGACAATGGAGTTCGGCCGCAGCTACACGATCTATACGACCCGGCCCTTTACGATCGACACGACGAACTGGGAAAGTCGGAAGCTCTCACCGTAGACAGTCCCGCCGGCCGCAAGGACTTACGGCGAGCTCCAACCGTACTGAGCCGATAAAACCCGCCGGTCCCCCACCGGCGGGTTTTACACTCCCCGCTTTCTTCCCGCGTGCCCCCTCGCGACCAGGCCGGATTACGGCCCTGTCTTCTCTTCCCCGGCCTGTCCCGCAGGCTCCGAGGGCGCGGCTGGCGGCAGCACCTCCACCGCCGGGCGGGGCTGTGCCGCCTTCGCATACCGCTGGTACAGGAACGTCCCCCGGACGGCGTTGACGAACAGCAGCATCAGGAGGCCGGCCGTCAGAATGCGCAGGACATCTCCGCCCTGCAGCGAGAACAGGACTTCCGGCGCCATCATAAAGGCACCGAGGACCGCTGCGATGCGGGACTGCTTCCTCTTCGCGAAGTAGCCGCAGAGGGCCACGACGAGTACGTCCAGCAGTTTCTGGGGCTGAGCGCTGAGAACGACCCCGAAGGAGAGAATCAGGTACAGAATGGCCGCCATGAATCCCTGTTCGGCGGCTTTTTTCGCCGATTCCAGGTCCCGGATGGCGGGCCAGAAAAAATCCTGCAGGTACTTGAAATCCATGGTCGCGGCCTCCCGGTCTTTTATTCGGCGTCCTGGTCGCCGGCCGTTTCGAGGAGCGTTTCCTCCTCGGCACCCTCGTCGCCGTTCTTCGCGTCACTTTCACGCTCGACGCGCGCGATGCCGGAGAAGTTCTCTCCCTCCGCCAGATCGATGAGCTTGACGCCCTGGGTCACGCGGTGAAGCACGGGGACCTCGCCGACGCGGATGCGGATGATGTTGCCCGAGTCGCTGATGAGCATCAGATCCTCGTTGCCCGTGACCTGGCGGATGCCCGAGACGAGGCCGATCCGCGGAGTCGTCTTGAGGTTGAGGATCCCCTTTCCGCCGCGGCTCTGGAGCCGGTATTCCTCGATCTCGGTGCGCTTGCCGAAGCCTCGCTCGGAGACGGTCATGATGGAGTTGCCCTCCGTGAGGATCTCCATGCCCACCACATGGTCGTCGTCGTCCATGCGGATGCCGATAACCCCCGTGGCCGTTCGGCCCATGGCCCGCACGTCCTCCTCCTTGAAGCGGATGGCCATTCCCTTCCGGGTACCCATGAAGATTTCCTGGCAGCCGTTGGTCTGCCGGACATCCATGAGCTCGTCGCCCGCCTCGACGTTGATGGCAATGATGCCGCCGCTGCGGGGGTTGGAGTAGGCCGCAAGCGCCGTCTTCTTGATGATCCCCCTCTTCGTCGCCATGACGACGAACTTGTCTTCCTCGAACTCACGCACGGGAAGGATGGCGGCCACCTTCTCGCCGGGGTTCATGCTGATGAGGTTCACGATGGCCTTGCCCTTTGCGGCCCGGCCCGCCTGCGGGATCTGGTAGACCTTCAGCCAGTACACGCGCCCCTGGTTCGTGAAGATGAGGATGTAGTGGTGCGTCGAGGCGATGAAAATGTGCTCCACGAAATCCTCTTCCTTCGTGGTCATGCCCATCTTGCCCTTGCCGCCACGGCGCTGGATCCGGTAGAGGCTGGCGGCGTTTCGCTTGATGTAGCCCTGGTGAGACACGGTGACGACCATGTCCTCCTCGACGATCATGTCCTCGATGTCGATGTCCTCCGTCGACTCGACGATCTCCGTGCGGCGCTCGTCGCCGAAGCGTTTCTTCGAATCCAGAAGTTCCTCCACGATGATGTCTAGGACTTTCCGGGGATCCTCGAGGATGCCCTTGAGCGTTGCGATGAGCTCCGTGAGCTCGGCGTGCTCCGAGAGGATCTTCCCGCGCTCGAGCCCCGTGAGCCGCTGCAGGCGCATCTCCAGAATGGCCTTCGCCTGCGCCTCGGAGAGGCCGAACGTCGTCATGAGGCCTTCCGCCGCCGCCTGGGGGTTCTCGGAGGCCTTGATCAGGGCCACTACGGCGTCAATGTTGTCGAGTGCCGTGATGAGGCCTTCCAGAATGTGGGCCCGCTCGCTTGCCTTGTTGAGCTCGAAGATCGTCCGGCGGGTGACGACGATCTTGCGGAAGTCGACGAAGCGCTGGAGCGTCTCCTTGAGGTTCATCACCCGCGGCTGGCCCGCGTCGATGGAGAGCATGCTGATCCCGAAGGAATTCTCCATCTGGGTGTGCTTGAAGAGCTGGTTGAGGATGACGCCGGAGACCTCGTCGCGCTTGAGATCGATGACGATGCGGATGCCGTCGCGGTCCGACTCGTCGCGCAAATCGGCGATGCCCTCGATCTTGCGCTCCTTGACGAGATCGGAGATCTTCTCGATGAGGCTCGCCTTGTTGACGAGATAGGGAAGCTCCGTGACGACGATGCTCTCCCGGTCGGTTCGGTTGGCGCGCTCCACCATGGCCCGCGCCCGGACGCGGATGGAGCCGCGGCCCGTGCGGTAGGCCGAGAGGATCCCGTCGCGGCCGTTGATGAAGCCGGCCGTGGGGAAGTCGGGCCCCTGGATGTGCTCCATGAGCCCCTCGACGGAGATCTCGGGGTTGCGGATGAGGGCCACCGTGCCGTCGACTATTTCTCCCAGGTTGTGCGGCGGGATGTTGGTGGCCACCCCTACTGCGATGCCCGAGGTGCCGTTCAGCAGCAGCATCGGCAGCCTCGAAGGCAGCACCGCGGGCTCCTCCATGGAGCCGTCGTAGTTGGGCACGAAGTCGACGGTGTTCTTCTCAAGGTCCTCGAGCAGCTCCTCGGCGATCCGGGCCATCCGGATCTCCGTGTACCGCATGGCCGCCGGCGGGTCTCCGTCGATGGAGCCGAAGTTGCCCTGGCCATCGATGAGCGGATAGCGCAGCGAGAAGTCCTGCGCCATGCGTACGATCGTGTCGTAGGCGGCGGAGTCGCCGTGGGGGTGGTACTTGCCGATGATGTCGCCGACGATGCGGGCCGATTTCTTGTAGGGCCGGTTCCAGCGGTTGCCCATCTCGTTCATGGCGAACAGCGCGCGCCGGTGAACCGGCTTGAGACCGTCGCGCACGTCCGGGATGGCCCGCCCGATGATGACGCTCATGGCGTAGTCCATGTAGGACTTCTTCATCTCGTCTTCGATGTTCACCGGGATGTTCTTCTGATAGAGCTCCATGAAAAACGACTCTCCTTAGGGAAACAAAATTCCCCCCTTTGCGCGGGGGGGGTGAAACGGGAAGCCGGGACGTCATGAAGGGCGGAGCGGCGGGGAGCATTCCCCTGTCCGCTCTTCCCGGCTTCATGGCCGTGACACGGCGGGCAATCGCAAGGCCACCGGCGGGATGCGCCCGTTCACCACTCCGCGCTCCGCATCAGATATCCAGGTTCGAGACGTACTGCGCGTTTCGGTAGATGAACTCCCTGCGCGGCTCTACCTGGTCACCCATCAGGGTCGTGAAGATCTCGTCGGCCGCCAGGGCGTCCTCCACCTTCACCTGCAGCAGGGTGCGCTTCTCGGGGTTCATGGTGGTCTCCCAGAGCTGCTCGGGGTTCATCTCGCCGAGGCCCTTGTAGCGCTGGATGGTGAGCCCCTTCTTGCCGAGGGTCATGACGAACTCCGTGAGGGCCTGCAGGCTCTCGAACTGCCGGCTGCCCTTCTCCTCGTCGTCGTCGATGGAAACCGTGAAGGGCGGGTCGCCCAGGGCCTTGAGCTGGGCCAACAGGTTGCGGGCCTCGATGAACTTCGGCGAAGAGAAGATGTCCCCGTCGATGGTCGTGTTCAACTCGAGCCCGTCCCGGCGGACGGTGAAAACGAGATTGTACCCGCCGTGCTCGAGGTTGAAATCCGTGCTGATCTGCGCGATCGGATCTCCGAGGACCCTGGCCACGCGCCTGCCCACGGTCTCCAGGGCGACCGGGGAGCCGAAATCGGCGGCCGTAAAGGAAGGATCCGCCGCCAGGACATGGATCACGTCGCGGTTTTTCTCCTCCTTGTCGAACTTCTGCAGGATCCTGTCGAGCCGCATGGCCCGCTGGATCAGGGTGGCCAGCCGGCTTCCCGTGATCGCGTTTCCGTTACCCGAGCCCACGCGGATCCGGCTCACGCCGTTTTCGAGAATGAATTTCTTCATCTCCTCGTCGGTGCTGATGTAGAGCTCTCTCTTCTTGTCGGCGATCTTGTAGAGCGGCGGCTGGGCGATGTAGAGATAGCCGCGCTCCACGAGCTTTTTCATCTTCCTGAAAAAGAAGGTGAGCAGCAAGGTGCGGATATGGGATCCGTCGATGTCGGCATCGGTCATGATGATGACCTTGTGGTAGCGCAGCCGGGCCACATCGACGTCGTCCTCGTCGTCGCTGCTGCCGATCCCCACACCGAGGGCCGTGACGATGACCTTGATTTCCTCGTTCTGAAGGATCTTGTCGAATCGGGCCTTCTCCACGTTGAGGACCTTGCCGCGCAGGGGCAGGATGGCCTGGTTGCGCCGGTCGCGGCCCTGCTTCGCGGAGCCGCCCGCGGAGTCGCCCTCGACGAGGTACAGCTCGCTTGCGGCGGGGTCCTTCTCCTGGCAGTCGGCAAGCTTACCGGGCAGTGTCGAAACCTCGAGGGCACTCTTGCGGCGAGTGAGCTCCTTGGCGCGCCGGGCTGCCTCGCGGGCCCGGGAGGCGTCGAGCGCCTTGCCGATGATCGCCCGCGCGACGGGCGGATGCTCCTCGAAGAACGTCGTCAGCTTGTCGTAGACGATACCCTCAACGAGCCCCTTGACCTCGCTGTTGCCGAGCTTGGTCTTCGTCTGCCCCTCGAACTGGGGCTCGCGGATCTTGACGCTGATGACGGCGGCGAGGCCCTCGCGCACGTCCTCGCCCTTGATCGAGTCCTTCCCGTTTTTCAGGAAGCCGTTCTGCATGGCGTAGTTGTTGATCGCGCGCGTCAGAGAAGAGCGGAACCCGCTCATGTGGGTGCCGCCCTCGGTCGTGTTGATGCTGTTGGCGTAGGAAAAGACGTTCTCGCCGTAGGTATCGTTGTACTGAATGGCCACCTCGGCAATGCAGTCCTCCTTCTCGCCCTCGATGTAGATGGGTTTCTTGTGCAGGACCCCCTTGTTCTTGTTAATGAACTCCACGAAGGAGACGATGCCGCCCTGGTAATAGAACTCCGCCTTCTCATCGCTTCGCTCGTCGATGAGGGTGATGCGGATCCCCTTGTTCAGGAAAGCGAGCTCCCGCATGCGGTTGGAGAGAATGTCGAAGCTGAACTCCACTTCCTCGAAGATCTCCGGGTCAGGCATGAACGTGACCGTTGTTCCCCTGCCGCGGGTCTTGCCCACCTCTTTCAGGGGCGCCTTCGGCACGCCGCGCTCGTAGGCCTGCCGGTAGACCTTGCCCTCGCGGCGAACCTCCAGTTCGAGGTGGCTCGAAAGGGCGTTGACCACGGAGACGCCGACACCGTGCAGGCCGCCGGAGATCTTGTAGCTATCGCGGTCGAACTTGCCGCCGGCGTGCAGTTTCGTCATGGCCACCTCGGCGGCCGATACCCCTTCCGTCCTGTGAATGTCCACGGGAATTCCTCGGCCGTTGTCGTCTACCTGGATGCTGTTGTCGACTCGGATCCTGACGGTGATGACGTCGCAAAAGCCGGCGACTGCCTCGTCCACGCTGTTGTCCACCACCTCGTAGACAAGATGGTGCAGTCCGTCACGTCCCGTGCTCCCGATGTACATGGCGGGCCGCTTGCGGACCGCCTCGAGACCGTTCAATACCTTGATGCTGTCTGCGCTGTAGATTTCAGCCATGGAAAATAAACCCGTTCTCCTGTCATTCGTACGCGGAGTGCCCTTTGGATCCGCGCTCCGCGGCAAGGACCAAGAAAGCAGTCTCCTGCGGTCTGGATGGTCTGATCTTTTCTTTGACTCCGTGCCGTAAGCCCTTCGCCTGGTACTGCTCAGATTTTCAGCGGCATCACAATGCACATGAAGCCGGCATCCTGCGCTGGCTTGACGATGGCCGGCCGCAGCCCGCTGCGAATTTCCAGGGTGAAGGTCTCCTCATCGACGGCCTCGATGGCCTCCAGAAGGTAGCGGACATTGAAGCCGACCTCCACGTCCCCCTCCCGGTACTGTATCTCCACTTCCTCGCTGGCCTCCCCGACGTCGGGGTTGATGGAGTTGAACACCATCCTGTCCGTGAAGAGCTTGATCCGGACGCCGTTGTATCGTTCGCTGGCCATGACGCTCATCCGGCGAAGGGCATGAAGAACCTGGGTGCGGTCCAGTTCCACGAGGGTTCCCTTGTCCTTGGGAATGACCCGCTTGTAATCGGGGAATTCGGCGTCGATGAGACTCACCTTCAGGATGATGCCGTCCTTCTTCAGCACGCACATTCCCTTCTTCACTCCGAGTTCGACGGCCCCCTCCTTGTCTTCGACGAGCCGACGAATCTCCGCGATTCCCTTCCGCGGGATGATCATGCCCTTGTCGAGTTCCATGACCTGTTCCACCTTCGGGTCAGCGCCCACAATGGAGAGCCGGTGCCCGTCGGTCGCGACCATCCGCAGGACGAACGAGCCAGGCTGCTCCTCTTCCGCCTTCATGTAAACACCGTTGAGATTGACCCTCGATTCGTCCGCAGACATGGCGAAGTAGGTCTTCTTGATCATGTCGCCGATCATGGCACCGTCGACGCGTATAAATCCGATCTCCTCGTCATCCATGATCTTCGGAAACTCCTCTGCGGGGATTCCGGGGACCCGGAAGTTGACTTTTCCGCAGTTGATTATGACCCAGTTCGAGTCCTCCTTCCTGAAGTGCACCTCTTCTCCCTGGATCTCCCGGAGCATCTCGTGGAGTTTTCGGGCCGGCAGCGTGATCTCGCCATCCCTGGCAACCTTCGCCTCGTAATCCGCAATGAGACCGATCTCCCGGTCCGTCGCCACGATGCGGATCCGATCGGATTCTGCCCGGATGAGAACGTTGTTCAGCACCGGCATCGACGTACGCCTGTCCACAATCCCCAGGGTTCTCTGAACACCGCCCAAGAAAACGTCACGCCTCACACTGAATTCCATAAGCCCGTTTCCTTTCCATCGCTTGGTTTTCGGTGGTTCCCTCCAGGACCCGTCCCATTCCCCAAATCCAACAGTTCCTATTATCCCTTAACTAAATAACAAGAAGAGAAGAAAAGAATGTTTCATAGTAGGTCCTGTTCATAGGTGAACAACATCGATTCCCGTTTCCTCCCTGCAGGATACAGGGATCCCACCTGTGGACAGACTATCGACAACCCTGTCAGTTCCTGTTGAGGCTTTCCTCAATCTCCCTGACTACGACATCCATCTTCGGATCCTTTTCCAGAAGATCCTTGATCTTATTGTTTGCGTAGATGACCGTAGAGTGATCCTTTCCGCCTATCTTCGCGCCGATATCGGGAAATGAGTGGGAGGTGAGCCTTCTTGCAAGATACATAGCAATCTGGCGCGGGATTACAAGGTTCTTGTTTTTTTTCTGTGACTTCAAGTCCGCGATCCGGATGTTGAATCTGGCGGCCACCGTTTTCATGATCTCATCAATGGTGACTTCCGGCTTTTCACCCTGCTTGAAAAACTTTTTCAGCACCTCCTTGACGAGATCCATGTCAATTTCCCGCCCCGTGAGGGACGCATAGGCGCCGATTCGGATAATAAACCCTTCGAGTTCGCGGATGTTCGACTCCGCTTTTGAGGCAATGTAGTAAGCCACGTTCTTGGGGAGAGAAATGTTATTTTCCTGCGCCTTCTTATCAACGATGGCCACCTTTGTCTCGATCTCGGGCGGCTGTATGTCGGCGATGAGACCCCACTCGAACCGGGAGCGGAGACGGCTCTCCAGATTGGGGATGTCCTTCGGAAATTTGTCGCTCGTCACGACAATCTGCTTTCCCGAATCGTGCAGGGTATTGAACGTGTGGAAGAATTCCTCCTGGGTTCTCTCCTTCCCCGCAATAAACTGGATGTCATCAATGAGCAGGGAGTCGATATTTCTAAATTTTTCCCTGAATTTCTGCATTTTGTCGTACCGGATCGAGTTAATCATCTCGTTCATGAACTCCTCGGCCGAGACATAAAGGATACCGGCCGACGGGGTGAGCCTGAACGTGTGCAGTCCTATCGCGTTCAGAAGATGCGTCTTGCCGAGGCCGACCCCCCCGTAAATGAAGAGCGGGTTGTAATTCTTCGCTGGCGCCTCCGCGACGGCAACCGCGGCAGCATGGGCAAACTGGTTGCTGGGACCGACCACGAACCGTTCAAAATTGTAATTCGGGTTCAGGGAAGGATGCATCTTCGCGGGGCTTTCTGCTTCTTCAAGACTGTTCGCGTGATCCGGGGCCGTCGGTTTCGTTGCGGCCGGTTTGGCTTGAACAGGGTTTTTGTCTACGCTGAAACGGACGGTCATCGGCGTTCCGGCCACGGAGCTTACTGAATCCGTAATGATATTCAGAAAGTGGTCATTCAGCCAGTCCCTGAAGAACCGGTTGGGAACCGAAAGTTCGACGCTGGATGTCTCCATCGCGTTGATCCTCACGGGGCTGATCCAAGTGTCGAAATTTTGCTTCGTCACCTTTTCCTTTATGACATCAATACTTTTTTTCCAGAAATACTCCAAGGCCCCACCGCCCTATAAACAGTATTTGAACATTTGTTGATAACTGTGAACTGAAGAACTCGTTTCAGTCCAGTTTATGGTTAATCTCGCCTTTTTACGTTTTCAAAAGAGCGTCCAGCAGCCTGTCGAGCTCATCGGGTGAGCTGAAACGGATCTCGATGGAGCCGCCCCTCTTCCTGGAATGGATGCAGACCCTGGCCATGAGTTTCCTGGAGAGTCTCTTCTCCAGTTCCGTGAGATGCTCATCGCGTCTAGGGGTCTTCACGGACCCGGGCTTCTTCTTTCCCCGCGCAAAAGCCTCCGCTTCCCTCACGTTGAGGCCCCTCGCGATAATCGCCCTGAACAGGCGGTTCTGTTCTTCTGCACTTTCCAGGGCGAGGATGGCCCGCGCATGGCCTGCGGTCAGGTTTCGTTTCGCAATGGCGTCACGGATCTCCTTCGGCAGCTTGAGCAGGCGCAGGGCGTTGGTGACCGTGGAGCGGTCCTTTCCGACCGTGGAGGAAAGGGCCTCGTGGGACAGGCCGAATTCGCTGATCAGCCGGTGAAACGCCTCCGCTTCCTCCAGGGGGTTGAGATTGGCCCGGAGAAGGTTTTCGATCAGTGAAAAAACGGCCGCATCCTGCTCTCCGGCTTCCCGGACGATAACGGGGACACTCTTGAGCCCCGCCTCCTGCGCGGCCCGCCAGCGCCGCTCGCCGGCGATGATTTCATAGCCGCCGTCGAACCGTCTCGCCACGATCGGCTGGACGATGCCGTTTTCGCGGATGGAGGCGACGAGGCTCTTGTGCTCATCCGGATCGAAATCCTTTCTCGCCTGGTAGCGGTTCGGCACGAGCTCCTCGATGCCGCAGGTAGTCAGCACCGGTTTGTCACCGATCTTCTCGAGGAGGTCGGGAAACATGGCGCCGAGGCCTTTCCCGAGCGAGTTCTTTTTGATCATCCTAGGCTCTCCCGTCGTAAAGGATTTCATGGGCCAAATCCATGTAGGCGGCGGCCCCGCGCGACTTCACATCGTAGAGAATAATGGGGAGCCCGTGGCTCGGACTCTCCGAGATCCGGACGTTGCGCGGAATGACCGTCTTGAACACCTTGCTGCCGAAGTGGCTTCTGACCTCTTCGACTACCCGGTGGGACAGCCGGTTGCGGACATCGAACATGGTGAGCAGGATCCCGCCCAGGGACAGAGACGGGTTCATCCTGGAGCGCACGAGCTTGACCGTGTTCAGCAGATGCGCCAGGCCCTCGAGGGCGAAGTACTCGCACTGCAGCGGGATGATCAGGTAGTCCGAGGCCACAAGCGCGTTCAGTGTCAGAAAACCCAGCGACGGCGGGCAGTCGATTATGAAATAGTCATAAGGTGCCTGCAGGTTAGACAGCAGGGCCTTCAGTTTTTTCTCGCGCTCTTCGAGGGAGACGAACTCGATCTCCACCCCGACGAGGTCCTGATTGGCGGGCGCCACGTCGAGAGTCGGTATCTGGGTCTTAACGATGATCTCTTCGAGGCTGCAGCGACCGATGAGGGCATGATAAAGATTCTTCTTTTCTATCGATGCCTTGTCGACCCCCATCCCGCTGGTTGTATTGCCCTGGGGGTCCCCGTCGATCAGGAGGACCTTTTTTTCCGCCATGGCGAGGGATGATGACAGATTGATCGCCGTCGTGGTCTTTCCGACCCCTCCTTTCTGATTGGCAATAGAAATAATTTTCCGCATTTGATATCGCAGTGACAGGGTGTTATCGTCGGCTGGATGAAGTTGGCCGATGCTAACATAAAAAAGGGGTTTTTCAAAGGAAATTATGGAAGGGGAGAAGAATATATTTGTTTATTAATTTCAATTAGTTGAACGGACATAAGCGCCCGGTTCAGGCGGGTTTATCCACAAGCACGAGGCGTCGGCGGTCACCGGTCAGGGGAAGGGAAAGCGAGACATCCGCAACCAAGCGGAAATGAATCGTTTTCAATGAATTCAGGGCGGCGGTCTCCTCGTCCAGGTCCGGACCTTTCATCGCGGCGAGCAGGCCTCCTTTTCTCAACAGGGGAAATCCCTTCTCGACAAGCTCGGGCAGCTTGAGGGTTGCCCTGGATACGATCAGGTCGAAAGAGGGCCTTCCGGGCTGTTTCAAAAGGTCTTCAAGTCGGGAGTTGAGAACGGTCACGTCCGGCAGGCAAAGCCTGCGGGAGAGCTCCTTGAGAAACGAGCATTTCTTGCGGGAGGCCTCCAGCAGGGTAACACGAAGGTCGCTTCGGAAAACCCTCACCGGCATCGCCGGGAATCCGGCGCCGGAGCCGATGTCGAGCAGGGTCCCGGGGCCGGCGGGCAGGTGGGGGAGCAGGGTGAGCGAGTCGATGAAATGGCGCACGGGCAGGTCGAGTTCGGACTGCAGGGAAACGAGGTTCATCTTGCTGTTCCACAGCAGCAGGGTCTCCCGGTAGGTCTCGAATAGGGCGAGGCTGTCCATCGGCATGTCGATGCCCATCTCTGCCGCTGCCGCGACGAGGATCTTGCGAAAATCACCTTCTTTTGCCATATGCCTTTTGCCTCTGGCCATAAGCCAGTTTTGGACTACCAGACAGGGAGTCGCCTGGCAACGAAAAAGAGAGAACCGATCCCCGGAACTGTAGTAGGCTCGCGCCACCATTCAGCGAGGTTGAAGGGATGTCCACTCAAGTCCTCCTGGACAATGTCACCGTCGTGCTGAACAGACCCAAGTACCCGGGCAACATCGGCTCCGTCGCCCGGTGCGCAAAGAATATGGGCATCGAGAACGTCCTGGTTGTCAGCGAGGTCGGCTACGAGGAGGAGAAGATCCGTCAGATGTCGACCCATCTGGCCGCCGACGTGGTCGACCGGATCCGTTACGAAGCAGACCTGGGGAAAGCCCTGTCGGGGTTTCACTATATCGTGGGGACAACGGCGCGGGTGGGCCGGGCCAGGCCCGCCTTCCAGACGCCTCGCGAGGCGGCGGCAAAACTTGTGGAGATCTCGCAGAAAAACCGTGTCGCCCTGCTGTTCGGCTCGGAGGACGCGGGATTGACCAACGAGGAGCTCCGCTACGGTCACCTTCTCGTTCACATCCCCGTCTCGGAACGCTTCCGATCCATCAACCTGTCCCACGCCGTCATGATCCTGTGCTACGAAATCTTCCTGGCCGCCTCCGGGAAAAAGACTTTCACCCCGAGACTGGCCACGTCGGGCGAGCTCGAGGGGATGTACGGACACATCCGGGACGTGAGCCTCCGCATCGGGTTCATCAACCCGCAGAACCCGGAGTACTGGATGACGAGCATCCGGCGTTTCCTGTCCAGGGTGGAGCTTCGGTCACGGGAGGTGAAGATCATCCGGGGGTTCTGCCGTCAGCTCGACTGGTTCTGCGGGAAACAAAATCCTTGACTTTCAGGGTTGGTCTGCGCCATTCTTCACCGAAACGCCCTCGTGAATTCCATAAGCATAAAAGGGGGTTGCAGGAGGATCGATTCATGTACAAGGCCTTTTCCTTCACGGGAGCGAAAAAGATCGTCTTCGGCTGCGGCTCCTTTTCCGGGCTCGTCGGCCAGGTGCGGGACCTTCGGGCGAAAAAGCCCTTCGTGGCTGTCGACGGCAACCTGGCCAAGCTGGGCGTGGGGGACAGGATCGCGGAGATGTTTGACCGGGGGGGCATGAAGGCCGTCCTTTACGACCGGGTGTTGCCGGAACCCCCCCTCGAGCAGGCCGACGAGGGCGCCGGGCTCGCCCTGAAGGGCAAATGCGATATCGTGATCGGGATCGGGGGAGGCAGCGCCATGGACGTGGCCAAGGCCGTGGCCGTCGTGGCGGCCCACGGTGCCGAGGCGAAAGATTTCCTGGGGCTCAACAGGGTCCCCGGGCCGGGCCTTCCGACGATCATGGTGCCGACGACCGCCGGGACGGGAAGCGAGGTGACCTTCACGGCGGTCTTCGTCCGTCACGATCTCAAGAAAAAAGAGGGGATGAACAGTATGTTCATGTACCCGGACCTGGCACTGCTCGACCCGGAGCTGACCCTGAGCCTTCCGCCCCAGCCGACGGCAGCCTCCGGCATGGACGCACTCTGCCACGCCATCGAGTCCTACACGTCGGTGATCGCGAGCCCGGCAAGCGAGATGTTTTCCCTGCGGGCCATCGGCCTGATCGCCGAGAACCTGAGAACCTGCGTCCACAACGGCGGGAACCTCGAGGCCCGCGAGGCCCAGATGCTGGGCAGTCTCTACGCGGGCATCGGACTGGCCAACGCCGGCGTCGGCGCGGCCCACTCGCTCTCCTACCCGCTGGGCGGCAAGTACGGCATCTCCCACGGGGTTGCCAACACGCTCATGCTCCCGCGGATCATGGAGTTCAACCTGCCGGGGGCCCTGGAGAAATTCGCGGACGTCGCCGAGATGATGGGGGAAAACACGGAGGGGCTCTCCGTTCGTGACGCGGCCATGCTGGCCGTGGAGGCCGTCGATGCCCTCATCGAGGACTGCGGTATCGCCACGGGCCTGGAGGAGCTCGGGATTCCCGAGGAGGATTACTCGGAGATGGCGAGGGTGGCCATGACGGTCGCAAGGCCCCTGGAGAATAATCCCCGCAAGGTAACCCTCGAGGACGCCATCGCGATCTACCGGACGGCCATGTAAAGAAGAGGGCAAGAAGGTTCGAGGGTGAGACGGTGAGATAAAAAAGGAATTTCTCAACCACTTACCTTCTCAACTTCTTACCTTCGCGAAGGCCGGCTCGGGTCTTTTCATAACGATATCACAGAACAGTAAAGAGAATCTGGAGGCAGAAAGACATGGCCGGATCAGAGCTTTTCGGAAAAGAGGAATTGAAAGAAGTCATGGATGTCATGGAGACGGGCATCCTGATGCGATACGGGTTTGACAAGGAACGGAAGGGCGTTTTCAAGGTCCGGCAGTTCGAGCAAGAATTCGCCGGGTATCTTGGGGCCTCCCACACGCTTGGCGTAACGTCGGGAACGGCTGCCCTCGTGGTTGCTCTGGCCGCTCTGGATGTCGGGCCCGGCGACGAGGTGATCGTGCCGCCGTTCACGTTCAATGCCACCTACGAGGCCGTCCTGGAAGCCGGGGCAATGCCGATTCCCGGGGATATCGACGAGAGCCTGAATCTGGACCCCGAGAGCATCGAGAGGCGGCTGACCCCTTACACGAAGGCCGTCATCCCCGTCCACATGTGCGGAGCGCCGGCCGATATGGACGGAATCATGGCGATCGCCAGGAAACGGAATCTCAAGGTGCTCGAGGACAACGCGCAGAGCGCGGGCGGGAGCTACCGCGGGAAAAAGCTCGGGACCATCGGGGACATGGGGATTCTCAGCTTCGACTTCTACAAGACCATGACGACGGGCGAAGGCGGGATGGTCATCACGAACGACAAAAATCTCTACCTGCGCGCCGAGTGGTATCACGATCACGGCCATGACCACAACCCGAAGGTGAGCCGCGCCCTCGAGGGCCGCTCCATTCTCGGCCTGAATTTCCGCATGAACGAGCTTCAGGGGGCCCTGGGCCTTGCCCAGCTGAGAAAGCTCGACACGATCATCGCCGAGCAGCGTAAGAACAAGGCCGCCGTCCGAGACGCGCTGAGCGCAGTGCCCGGGATCCGTTTCAGGCACATTCCCGACCCGCAGGGCGACACGGGCACCTTTATCGCGTTCCATCTGCCCTCCGCGTCGCAGACCAGGGACTTCCAGAAGGCGATGCTCGCCCAGGGCGTGGAACTGGTCTACTACTACGAAAACTTCTGGCACTACCTGCCCAACTGGGAGCACTTCCTCTCGCAGAGCACCGTGAACTCAAAGAAGTATCCGTTCAAGGATCCTTCCTACAAGGGAAAGGCGGAATACGGCCGGGAGCTTTATCCGAAGGCCGAAGAGCTCATGTCCAGGACGCTGTGCATGGCCATCCCCGTGAAAATGCCGGCCGGCCGCGTCGAGCAAATTGCCGGGGCCGCGCAGAAGGCCGCGGAAGCGATCTGAAGAAAAATTCGGATTGCCTTTCGCCTCGAGCCCCATGACCGTCGCCGGCCGCAGAGCGGCATGCGAACGAGGAGACAAACATGTACATCGTCACCGGAGGGGCCGGTTTCATCGGCAGCGCCTTCGTCTGGAAGCTCAACCAGGAGGGGATTGACGATATCCTGATCGTCGATGCCCTGGGTACCTCGGACAAGTGGAAGAATCTCGTCAAGAAACGCTATGCCGACTTCATCCACAAGGACGCCTTCTACGAGATGCTCTGCGAAGGCCGGCTTCCCTTCAAGACAAAGGCCGTCATCCACATGGGGGCCTGCTCGTCGACGACGGAGCGCGACGCCGACTACCTCATGGAGAACAACGTCCACTACAGCTGCGCGCTGGCACGCTGGGCGGTGGCAAGGAAAATCCCCTTTCTCTACGCCTCCAGCGCGGCCACCTACGGCGACGGCTCCCTCGGGTTTTCCGACGCCGACAGGACGACGCCGGCGCTTCAGCCCATCAACATGTACGGCTACTCGAAGCAGCTCTTCGATCTCTGGGTGATTCGCAACAAGCTCCTGGGAAAGGTCACGGGGATCAAGTTCTTCAACGTCTTCGGGCCCAACGAGTACCACAAGGGCGAGATGCGCAGCGTCGTGCACAAGTCCTTCGGCCAGATCCGCCAGACGGGGAAGGTGCAGCTCTTCAAGTCCCACCGGGAGGGATTCGGACACGGCGAGCAGGTCCGCGACTTCGTCTACGTGAAGGACTGCGTCGAGGTGATGTGGTGGCTGCTGAAGCACCCGAAGGCCAGGGGGATCTTCAATCTCGGCACGGGCAGGGCCCGCACGTGGAACGATCTCGTGTCGGCCGTGTTCAAGGCCTCGGGCGTGAAACCTGACATCGAGTACATCGACATGCCTCTCGAGATCCGCGACCAGTACCAGTACGTGACGGAAGCGAAGATGGACAAACTGCGCAAGACGGGCTGCCCGGTGAAGTGCCGGTCGCTGGAGGACGCCATCGAGGATTACGTGAAGGGGCATCTGCAGCAGAAGGACCCTTACCTGTGAGGACCGGGGGCGCATCCTCACCTGCATACCCTCTTACCTTCTGCCCTGCAGGGGCCCTGTGTCCGACTTTTTATGACAGCCTGTAAAAAGACAACCGGCTGCCGGGAAGCAAACATGAAGGTTGTTGTCGTCATTCCGTCGCGCTATCAGTCGACGCGGTTCATGGGGAAGCCGCTGGCCGACGTGCTGGGAAAGCCCATGATCCAGCACGTCTATGAAAGGGTGCTGCGGTCGAAGACGGCCTCGCTGGCGGCCGTGGCGACGGACGACCGGCGGATCTTCGAGGCCGTCGAGAAGTTCGGCGGTCGCGCCATCCTGACCTCGCCGGAGCATCCCTCCGGAACGGACCGGATTGCAGAGGCCGTGGGGAGGCTGGGCCTGGCCGACTCGGACATCGTCGTCAATATCCAGGGGGACCAGCCCACCTTCGAACCCGTGCAGATCGATGAGGTCGTTGAGCCGCTCCTGAAAGACTCCTCCCTGGACTTCTCGACGCTGATCTACCGGATCAGCCGGGACGGGGAGCTGACCGACCCCAACGCCGTCAAGGTCGTCTTCGACCGGGACCACTTTGCCCTGTACTTCTCGCGCGCGACGATCCCCTTCGTGCGCGACCGGGGGGGAAAAGCGGACTACTGGAAGCACCACGGCATCTACGCCTACCGCAAGTCCTTTCTGATCGCATTCACGAGACTCCCCCAAGGGACCCTGGAAAAGCTGGAGGCCCTGGAGCAACTCCGGGCCCTCGAGCACGGCTACCGGATCAAGGTGGTGGAGACGGAGTTCGACTCCATCGAGGTGGACACCCCGGCGGACCTGGAGCGCGTCAAGGCGCTCCTGGCCGCAAAACCCTGAGGGGGGCCCATGAAGATCATCGACTCCCACATGCACTGCGGCATCCAGAACTCGGAGCTGCCCATCGAGCTCATCCGCGCCTACCTGGACCGCGCGGGCATCAAGGGGGCCTGCCTCTACCCGCCCGTCGAGGACATCTACGACCGCTACGATGCTCACTTCGAGGACAACGCCCGCTGGGTGGCGTGCCGGCAGATGGCGAACGACTACCTGCTCGCGATCCAGCAGCGGGACCCCGACATTCACGCCTACTACTTCGTCTGGAACGATTTTCGGAAGGGCGAGCTGAAGAGGGGTTACAGGGGAATCAAGTGGCACCGGCACGACTACGAGCCGGTCTACCACTATGACGACCCGGCCTGCGAGGCATTCCTGGAAGAGGTCTTTCGTCTCCAGCTGCCCGTCGTCCTGGAGGAGTCCTTCCAGAACACGCGGTATTTTATCGGTCGGGTGGCCGGGCGCGTCCCGGTCATCATCCCTCACCTCGGGGGGCTCAACGGGGGATTCGACGCGCTCCTCGAGGCGGGTGTCTGGGACGGCGAAACGGTTTATGCCGACACGGCCCTCGCATCGACCCGGGAGATGGAGAGATTTCTGAAACGCTACGGCAGCCGAAAGCTGCTCTTCGGCAGCGATTTCCCCTTCGGCATTCCCACGAGCGAACTATCGAAGGTCCGAAGCCTGGGGCTGAAGGACGAAGATTTCGAAAACGTCGTGAGGAGGAACGTCCTGCGGCTCATCGGGCAGGAATAGCGGCTGCCGGACGGGGGCGCACGCCTCCCGTTCGCCCCGTCCTGGCTCGGGAGGTTCGAACGCGTCGGCGGCATGCTGCAGGGCCCTGCTTTTAGGCAGGCAACGCAGAAGAAAGGAAAGCCGGCATGAAGATTGTCGACGGCCTTTACGGGTTTCTCTGGCGGAGCGCCAGCGAGAACAACTGCAACAGCTTTTTCATCGACGGCTCGAAGAGGATCCTCATCGACCCGGGTCATCGCCACCTTTTCCAGCACGTCCGCAGGGGCCTGGAGCGGATCGGCGTCACCACGGAGCAGATCGATGTCGTTCTCGTCACCCACGGGCATCCCGATCACTTCGAAACTGCGGGCTCTTTTGGACCCTCCGCCCGATGGGCTATGAGCCGCATCGATTACGAGTTCGTCATGGAGTATCTAGGCGCCCAAACGGACCTTCCCCAGCCCGCCTTTTTCCTCCAGGAAGGCGGCCTGCTGATCGGGGACAGGGACTTTCTGGTGATCCATACGCCGGGCCACTCCCCCGGGTCGGTCTGCCTGTACTGGCGGCAGCAGAAGGTTCTCTTCACGGGGGACGTGGTCTTCAACCAGAGCATCGGCAGGACGGATCTGCCCGGCGGGTCGGGCAGGCAGCTCAAGGAGAGCATCTCGAGGCTGGCCGAACTCGACGTGGAGGTCCTCTGCCCGGGTCACGGGGACGTGGTGGCCGGACGGGAGAACGTCAGGAAGAACTTCAAGATGATCAAGGATTTCTGGTTCAGCTATTTATGACCTCGAGGAGGCGCTTTGAGCAGGCAGCCTGCATCTGCTCCCTCAGCGCTTTCCACTGCGGGTCGGCCTCCGGGTTGGGCAGCACGGCCGAACCCGCGATCCCCTGCGATTCCAGCCCCTCTCGCTGCCGCTCCGCCAGGGCGGTCTTCCGGGCGAAATACTCGGCCTGGCAGGACCGAAGGGTGTCCTGCAGCCGCTCCCCGGGCGTTCCGACAAGCTCGGTGACGATTCGGAAGAGCCGCTCGTTGTCGGACTCGGGATCGACATGAAGAGCCAGGGCGTTCTTCAGGTGGCCCATGGCTTCCGCAACGTGGCCGCTCTTCCTTTCCTTGTCCAGCTCGTCCCTGACGCCGTCGATCGTCAGGCTGTTGTCCAGCAGGCGCTGGACGAGGCCCCGGATGCGCTTTTCGCGCTCCTGCCGGTGCCACGCCTCGCGCTCTTGCGGGCTTGCGGAGAGGTCTTTCGTGCGCTCCATGATGAGGTCGATGGTGCTCTTGATTTCCGCCATGGTCCTTCTCCTCGGGCAGCGATGCGCGCCCTGTCCGGCCGCTTCCGCGTGCTTTGCTCCGGATGGTCATGAAGAATAAGCCCTCCGCGACGATTTGTCCATGAAAATCACCGGGCTGCAGGTTACGTGCGCAGGATGTCCACGGGCTCGAACTGGGTGGCCTTCCTGGACGGATAGATGCCCGCCAGGACGCCGACGAGAACCGAGGCCGAGAAGGCGATGGCCAGGCCCGTGAGGGAGAGGGTGAAGGGATACTTCAGGACGCCCAGCAGGATGATGCTTATCAGGGCCCCCGAGAAGACGCCGATCATGCCGCCTGCAAGCGAGATGATGGAGGACTCGATCAGGAACTGCAGCACGATGTCGCGCTTGCGCGACCCCACGGCGCGCCGGATCCCGATCTCGAGCTTCCTCTCGTTGACGATCAGGATCATGATCGAGAGGATGCCGAGGCCGCCGATGGTGAAGGACACGGCGGCGGCGATTCGGCCGAGCACGGTGATGAGATCCATGGCCTGAGCCTTCAGGGCCATGACGTCCTTCATGTCGATGACCGCAAAGTCGTCGTTTTGCCCCGGACCGATCTTGTGGCGCTTGCGCAGGAGGGCCTCTATGTCCGTTTTCGTCGGGGAGACGAGATCGTCTCGGGTGACCTGGACGAAAATGTTGCTCACGTTCGTCTTGTTGACCAGGACCTTCAGGTAGGTCTGCAGGGGGACGAAGATCTGATTGTCCTGATCGGCCCCGGAGACATCGGATCCCTTCTCCTCCATGACGCCGATCACCCGGAAGGGGGCCCGCCAGATCAGGATGTGACGGCCGATGGGGTTTTCGTCGCCGAAAAGCTTCTCCGCGACGGTGCGGCCCAGGACGGCCACCTTGTTGCGGTCCAGGCTGTCCTGATCGGAGAAGAAGCTTCCCTGCCGGGCGCGGAAGTTCCGGACATCCTGGAAGTTCGGCTCCACTCCGCCGACGAGAATCCCCGCCAGGGAGATGTTGCCGTAACGGACGGGGAAGGTCTTGTATCCCGCGGCGGACAGGTCGGCAACGGCGGGGATGGACTCCCGGATCGCCCGGGCATCTTCCGGGGTCAGGTTCGTCGCCTGGCTCATCAGCGGTGTGCCCGCTCCGACGCGCCGCACGATACCGCTGCGGACGATGAGGAGATTCTTGCCTAGGCTGTCGATTTCCTGTTCGGTCTTGACGGCCAGCGACCCGGAGAGATTGGAGACGATGATGAGCGAGAACGTGCCGAAGAACACGCCTAGCACGGCGAGCGTGGTGCGCCACTTGAACTGCACCAGCGAACGCCTTGCGATTTTCAGGTTGAGCAGGATGCGCCTGAGGTCCATCGATCCATCTCTTCTTCTTATCGGGGCAGTCGGGACTGAATGCCGAACGCGCCTATAGCGCAGAAGGTGAGAGGGTAAGAAGGTAAGAAGGTTGGAGAAGCAGAGGGCAGGCAACAGGCTCTTTCTGTATCCAACGTTCTCACCCTCTCACGTTCTTACCTTCTGGTTATCCACTACGTCCTGATCGCCTCGATCGGCTTCAGGTTCGCCGCCTGCCTTGCCGGGTGGAGGCCAAAACCCAACCCGACGGCCCAGGACAAAAAGAGCCCGGTGACGAAGGCCTTCCAGGAAAAGTACACGGGGATCTCGGCCACGTATGTGAGCAACCGGGCCGCGGCCACCCCGAGGAGGAAGCCCACAATGCCCCCGGCGGAGGTGATCATCACGGCCTCCGTGAGAAACTGCGCCAGGATGTCCCTCTTGCGGGCTCCCACGGAGCGACGGATCCCGATCTCCTTGACCCGCTCCTTCACGGATAGAAGGAACAGGTTGGCCAGGACGAACCCCGCGACGATGAGGGAAATCACGCCCACAACCCCGATGAAGGCCACGAGGGAGCCCGTGAGGGCGACAAGAAACTTGACGATGTCCTTGGACGTGAAGATCCGGAAATCATCGGGCTGCCCGTCGGGGATCCGGTGGCGGTAACGGAGGAGCCGCTTCAGTTCCTCGACGCGGCCGTCGATGTTCTCCAGGTCGGTGAAGCGCAGGCGCATGGCGTGGACGTAGCGCTGCTCGTTCAGGAGCTTTTTCATCACCGTAGTGTAGGGCATGATGATGCGGTTATCGAGGCTGCCGCCCCCCGGCGAGGTCCCGCGCTCGGAGAGCACGCCAACGATCTGGACGGGCAGGTTGCGCACCTGGACGAACTTGCCCACGGGACTTTGATCGCCGAAGAGCTCCCGGGCCGTTTCCTGACCGATGATCCCCACGTTGGCGTAGCGCCGGATGTCATCCTCGGTGAAGTCGGAGCCCTCCACGACGGGCCACGTCCAGGCCACGCTGTAATCGCTCGTGGACCCCACGATCTGACTCTGGTACCGGTTTCCCCTGTAGGAAACCGTGGCGGTTCCCACCCAGGACGAGGGGGCGACGACGTAGGCCGTGGGGAAGGCCTGGCGGATGGCCTCCACGTCCTCGAGGGTAATCGTTTTTTCCCGCTGGCCGATAGCGCGGGATTCTTCGCTTCCGCCCATGAGCATGACGGAGTCGGGGCCGAAGCTGGCCACGATGTCAAAGGCCTTCTTGTAGGCGCCCTCCGTGGCGGCGACGATGATCGTGATGGCCGAAATCCCCAGGGCAACGCTCACGAGGCAGAAAAGGGTCCTCAGCTTGAAGGCCTTGACGGCCTCGAAGGACTGGATGAGCAGCAGGAAGAAGCGTTCCATAGAAAATCCGGGCCCCGGGCGAAGGGCGAAAGGCTAAAGGGGTCGAAGGAGAACGAGCTGTCTTGCCGTACGCCATAAGCCTTTTGCCCTTAGCCGGCTATTCATTGATGACCCCGTCGCGGATGTGGATGATCCGACGGGCGTAGGCGGCGATGTCGGCATCGTGGGTGATGACGACGACCGTCTTGCCGCGTTCGTTGGTGCGGGTCAGGACCCCCATGATCTCCTCGGCCGTGCGGCTGTCGAGCTGCCCCGTGGGCTCGTCGGCCAGGAGGAGTTCAGGGTCGTTGATGAGAGCCCTGCAGATGGCGACCCGCTGCTGCTCGCCGCCCGAAAGCTGGGTGGGGCGGAACTTCATCCGCTCCTCGAGACCGACGAGCTTGAGCAGTTCCGCGGCCCGCTCACGGACGTGATCCTTCTTCTTCTCGCGGTAAAGCGTCGGCACCAGGACGTTTTCCAGGACCGTGGCGTAGGGGAGCAGGTAGAAGCTCTGGAACACGAAGCCGATGTGTTCGTTTCGAAGCTCCGAGAGCTCGTCGTCGTCGAGCTGCATGACGTCGCGGCCGGCGAGGAGGAACCGGCCCGAGGTCGGTACGTCGAGACAGCCCATGAGGTTCATCAGGGTGGACTTCCCCGATCCGGAGGTCCCCATGATGGCCGTGAATTCGCCCTGATCGATCCGGAGGTTGATGCCCTTGAGGACGTGCAGGACCTGGTCGCCCACGTGAAAGCTCTTGGTGATGTTTTCCATGAGGCAGATGGGGACGGGCATCACTTCATCGCCCCCTTCTGCGGGGCCTGGGCGTCGGCAGCCACGGGCAGGATGATCTTCGTGGCGAGCGTGTCGCCCTCGTTTGCCCCGGAAAGGATCTCCGTGCGGTCCTCTCCGCGGATGCCGATCTTGAGGATCAGCTTTTCGATCTTGTTCTTCCCCGTGACCTTGTAGGCCACCTGCTTTCCGCGCTCGAACTTGACGGCTGCGTTGGGCGCCGTGAGGATGTTTGTCTTTTCCTCCGTGATGATCCTTACGTGGGTGGTCATCTCCGGCTTGAGGTAGACGGCGTCTTCGGGAGTAACCCGCATGGTGGAGAGATAGTAGACGATGTTCTCCTTGACGACGGGCTGAGGGTAGATTTTCTCGATCTTGCCCTTGAAGGTCTTGGCCGGGAAGGTGTCGACGTAGAATTCCACGTCCTGCCCGGCGGCGGCCTTGCCGATGTCCGTTTCGTCGACGTAGATCCACATCTCCAGCCGCGAGGGATCCAGTACGGTCACGAGGTTGGCCACCTGGAGCCCCGCGACGATCGTCTCGCCCTCCTGGGCCGTCACGTCGGAGACGACCCCGTCGATGGGGGCGTAGATCTTCGTGTAGGTCATCCGGACCTCCTGCTGGCGAAGGCGGGCCTGGATCTCCTCGAGATTGGCCCTGGCGATCGTCATCTGTGTCCTGTACTCGTCCTGGAGGCGCGTGAGAACGGCCTCGGCCGCCGTAAACTGGCTCTCGGCCTTGTCGACGGCATCCTTCGTCGTGTACTCGTGTTTGAGCAGCTCGCGCTCGCGGTCTACACTCACCCTGGCGTAATCGAAGTTGGCGCGGGCCTCGCGAATCCGCTCCGGGTAGGTTTTCTCGATTTGGGCAAGCGTGTTCTGTGCCGACACGAGAGCCGCCTGCTGCTGGCCGATCTGCTGCCTGATCTCGCGGTCGTCGACCAGGGCGATGAGCTCTCCCGCCTTGACACGGTCACCCACCTTGACCTTCATTTTCTGAATCCGCCCCGTCGTCTGGGCGCCGATCTTGACGACGGCGCCGACCTGCGACTTGATGATGCCCGTTTCAACGAGGACTCCGCGGATGCTCCCCTTTTCCACGGTCCCCGTTTCGAGAACCTGCAGAGCGGGTTTTGCGAAAAACGCCCGGTAGAGTAGGAATGCCGCCAGCAGCAGCGCCACAGCGGCCGCCGCGGCGACGGCAATCTTTTTCTTCATCGGCAGCGATTTGAGCGAAAAGAGGTTCATGGGCGAATATGTCCGTTCTAAGGGGTTGCGATCGGGGACCCGGCGGATTCCTTGTCGGCGGATTGCGCAGGGGCTTCCTGCAAGGCTTCCAGGCGTTCAATGCCGGAGACCCTTTCCAGGAGAGCCTTTGCGAGATACAGGCTGAGCTTCGCCAGGACATCCTGCTCCCGGGCCTGCGAAAGCAGGGTCTCGGCAAACACGACGGACAGGATGTCCCCCTTGCCGACCCGGTATTCGCCGAAGGCCTGGTCGTAATTCTGCTGGGCCTGCCGGAGCTGCTCGCCCGCAACGTTGACGTTCCGGGACGCGGTGATGAAATCCTCGTAGCTCTTGCGGAGATCGAGTCGCAGCGAGCGCTCCGTTTCCTTGAGGTTCTTCGCGGCGGTCAGGGTGTCCATCGAGGCGGCCTTTCGGCGATAGAACTTTCCGAACTCGAAAAGGTTCCAGGTGGCCAGAAGCGATGCTGAGCGGTCCTCATAGGGGTTTCCGTAGACGGAGGCGGACGATGAGGCGGGGTTGCTGGTGTCCGTGCGGGAGTATACGAGGTTGCCCGACACGACCGGAAGGAAGTCTCCGGTCGAGACTCCCTCGGCGCTTTCCGCCTTCTTCACTGCCAGTTCGGCCTGGAGGATTTCGGGCCGCCGGAGCAGGGCCTCCTCCAGGCGCTTCTGATCGGGAAGCGCAAGGCCGAGGGTCAGGGCGCCCTGGAGCGCGGAGGCGTCCGCGACCGGCGTGCCGATGAGGGAGCTCAGCTCGGAGAGGCTCTTCTGCAGGCTGCCTTCGGCCTGCACGAGATTGAAGCGCGCCTGCTCCAGGCGCACGGAGACCTGCAGGACATCGGAGAGCTTGGCCACGCCGAACTTCCTTCGGCCCTCGGCCACCTCGTAGTTCTTCAGGGCGTTCTCGAGCTGGATTTTCCTCTGCGCGAGGATGCCGCGGTTCGCCAGGGTCGTGTAGAAGGAGGACTTGACGCCGAACTCCAGGTCCAGGAGGCTCCTGCGGAGGCCTTCCCGCTCGGAATCGAGGGTGTGGCGCGAGAGGTCCAGGGCATGGCCCCTCTTGTAGTCGAACAGCCTCATCGAGGCCGTCAAATCGAAATGGTTGGAGGAGGTATCATAGCCGGCCGCGTCGCGCCGTGTCGCGACTCCGGAGGCGTCGACACTGGGGACGTAGGCCCCATAGGAGGCCCTGTAGAGGGCCTCCGAAGACTGAACCCGGGCCGCCTGCGCCTGGTAGGCGGGCAGATTCGACTTGGCAAGGGAGAGGGCCTCTTCGAGTGTGAGGGCCGGTGACGATGCAGGAATCGTTGCGACCAGCGAAACCACGGCGAGCGGTAAGGCAAGAAAGATCTTTTCAACCAGACGTCGACAGCACATCATGTTTCCTCAGTGGCGGGCGCTATGGGAAGACCCAGGCGCCGGGCGGGGCCGGAGCGCGAGCACGGTCAGTCCTTTCCTGCAGGGAAGACCGCCCCGGAACGCGGGCCCCCTCACGGGGGCACTCCCGGGAATTGCATGCCTCGGGATGGCCATATCTTTTGTAATGTATGAAGTTTCGCCCCCTCTTCGCAAGCAGATTTTCTAGATGGGGGGCATCCGATCCGCTCCGGAAGATAAAAGCATAATGCATGCCGACAGATGAATACATTGTAACATTTTAATAAAGCAGCATAAAATTGATCGGTGGCCAGGGTGATGCCCTTGCGCCTCCCACCTGTCTGCATAATATTTATCCCGACATTGGGGGCATTGTATAAATCGTATCCACAGGGATGGGCTTTTCAATGCGGGGTCCTTTTCATCGGGTATTCTTCCGTTTTTCATGACGGCGAACTGTGGTATAAATGTTCCTATAGACAGTGAGCGTCCTGCGAAATCCGAAGGGGCCCCGGTCATGCGGAAGGGGGGGCGGACCCGGCGGATGCGCACAGACGCTTGATGAGGAGGGACGGATGAAGATCGTTCGATTCGTGTCCGAGGAAGGCGCAGGGCTCTACGGGGCTTTCGAGCCGGGGGAGCCAGACAGGGCCCGCGTCATCGAGGGGGATGTCCTGGGGAGATTTACCTTGACGACGCGGATCGCGAAGATCGGAAGGATACTGCCGCCGGTGGACCCGCCCAACATCCTGGCGCTCGGATTCAGCTACGGGCGGCATGCCGGAGAAACGGCGAGCAGGGCTCCGGAGAGCCCGGTGCTGTTCATCAAGGGGACGAACAGCCTTCTGGGACCGGGCGGGACGATCTTTCTGCCCAAGGCGGGCCCCGAAGAGGTGGATTACGAGGCCGAGCTTGCCCTTGTCATCGGCAAGAGGGCGAAGAACGTTTCGCCTGAAGAGGCCATGGAGTTTGTTCTCGGCTATACCTGCGGCAACGACGTCAGCGCCAGGGACTGGCAGATGCGAAAGCAAAAACAGCAGTGGGCCCGCGGAAAGAGCTTTGATACATTCTGCCCGCTGGGACCCTTTCTGGTGACGAAAGATGAGATCCCGGATCCGAACAGGCTGCGAATCCGCTCCATTCTCAACGGAAAGGTGATGCAGGACTCCAGCACCTCGGACATGCTCTTTCCGGTGGCGCAGATCGTGAGCGATCTCAGCCGTTCAATGACTCTCCTGCCGGGAACGGTTATCATGACGGGCACTCCGGAGGGTGTGGGCTTTGTGCGCAAACCGCCGGTATTCCTCCAGCACGGCGACGTCATTACGATCGAGATCGAGAAAATCGGGGAACTGACGAACCCGGTCGAACGGGAGCCCTGAACCGGCGGCTTCCCCGGGCCACGGAATGCCCTCGCGGTATCGAGCATCACGAACTTGTGGTAAATCCGGGGGGGCTGTGTTATGAACGCAGGGGGCTCTGTGAGGGACAAGCCCCCTTTTTTCGTCGTGAATTCAAAAAATGCGGAAGGCGAGCCCTCGGGGAAAGGACCCATTGGCGCGCACAGGAGGTCTCAATGAGCGACAGCCCAAACGAGAGAAAACATTTTTTTACGATTCTTGTCGTCTGCCTGGTGGGACTCTTCGTCCTCTCGGTCGTCGGGGTGTTGCGATTTTCGCTGGCCCCCGGTCTGCGGTCATCCTACGCGGGGGCTGACGGGGCAAGCGCACAGGCAGCGCCTGCGACAACGCCGAAGACCGTCTTCCCATCGACGATCGGGGGAGCCGCCGCCCCCGGATCGCTCGCAGACCTCGTGGAAAAACTCAGCCCCGCCGTCGTGAACATCAGCACGACCAAGGTCGTCAAGATGGACGGCAAGCGTTCTCCCTTCAACGACATGTTTCCCTTCGACCGGTTTTTCGGAGGAGAGGACGAGTTTTACCGCCGATTTTTCGGGGACAACCCCGAAAAGGAATTCCGCCAGCGGAGCCTGGGCTCGGGGTTCATCATCAGCAAGGACGGCTACATCTTCACCAACAACCATGTGATCGAAAGGGCCGACAAGATCAAGGTCCGGCTCTCGACAGGGAAGGAATACGACGCAACCGTCAAGGGGAGGGACCCGCGGACGGATCTTGCCCTCATCAAGATCATTGCCGACAACAGCCTGCCGACGGTCAACCTGGGCGACTCTGACAGGCTCCGGGTGGGCGACTGGGTCATGGCCATCGGCAACCCCTTCGGCCTCGATCACACGGTGACGGCGGGAATCGTGAGCGCGAAAGGACGAGTCATCGGGGCCGGTCCCTACGACAACTTTATCCAGACGGACGCCTCCATCAACCCCGGAAACAGCGGGGGGCCGCTTTTCAACATGGCCGGCGAGGTCGTGGGCATCAACACGGCCATCGTGGCCCAGGGACAGGGCATCGGATTCGCCATCCCCGTCAACATGGCCAAGGAGATCCTGGAGGATCTCAAGGCCAAGGGAAAGGTCACCCGAGGCTGGCTCGGCGTCTCCGTGCAGGACATCACGGAGGATCTGGCGAAGAGCCTCAAGCTCAAGGATCGCAACGGGGCCCTGGTGACGGAAGTCTTCGAGGGCGACCCGGCGGACAAGGCCGGAATCAAGCAGGGGGACATCATCGTTGAGGTTGACGGCAAGAAGGTGAAGGACACCCATGAGCTGCTGCGTTTCGTGGCCGTCCTGCCTGTCGGCAAGAAGACGGCCGTGAAGGTCCTGCGGGAGGGTCAGTTGAAGGAGCTGCAGCTGACGGTGGCCGAGCGCGAGGAAAAGAAGGAGCTTGCCTCCGGCCGCGGGGAGAGCAAGGACACCTACGGGATGTCCGTTCAGGACATTACCCCCGGCATGGCCAAGCAGCTCGGACTGCCCTCGGCGGGAGGGGTGATCGTGACGCGGGTCCGCGAGGGAAGCGCGGCTGACGAGGGAGGGCTGCAGCCCTACGACGTGATTCTCCAGGTTAACAGGGTCAAGGTGAGCTCCGTGAGGGATTTCCAGCGTGAGATCTCCAAGAAAACCGCTGATGACCGGATTCTCCTCCTGATCCGGCGGGGAAAGGGAACCTATTACGTGGCCATTCGGAAGGAATAGGGGTCGGCCGGACGGAAACGTAATGGATACAAGCGATCAGCTGATCGGCATGTACCGGACGCTGGACCGGTCGTTTGGACCGCTTCGCTGGTGGCCGGCGGATACGCCTTTCGAAGTTGCTGTCGGGGCGATCCTGACGCAGAATACGAACTGGGCCAACGTGCAGAAGGCCATCGGGCGGATCAAAGCGAACGGGGCCATGAGCCCGGAGGCGTTATACGGCCTCGAGGACGAGGCTTTGTGGGAGCTGATACGGCCATCGGGCTATTTCCGGGTCAAGGGGAGACGGCTGAAGGCCTTTCTTGCGGTGCTGTGCGGGGATTTCGCGGGTGACCTGGAAAAGATGCTCGGCGGGGACCTTCACGATGCGCGCCGAAGGCTGCTCGCCATCCCCGGGATCGGGGAGGAAACCGCGGACAGTATCCTGCTCTATGCGGGCGGAAGGCCTGTCTTCGTAGTTGATGCCTATACCCGTCGCATCCTCGAGAGGCACGGGATCCTGAAGGGCAGGCCGACCTACGAGGCAATCCAGCGGCTCTTCATGGAGGCATTGCCGCCCGATGCAGGCCTGTACAATCAGTACCATGCCCTCATTGTCGAAACGGGAAAGAGATTCTGCCGGAAGGAGCCGCTGTGCGGCCAATGCCCGCTGGGCGGGACATCCGGAAGAAAACGAATGCCCGGCCAGGACAGGCGGGCGGCGGCGGAGAGAGAGCAGTGTTCATCCGGGAAGAAATCCTGAGGGCGAGGTTTCAGGAAGACCGCCGCACGTTCGTCCTGAAGCTCAATGACTACGCCGGGGTCATTCACCTCCACTCCGACTATTCCCATGACGGGCGTGCGTCGATCCGGGAGATCGTCGAGGCGGCCCGCTCCAACGGCATCGACTTTGTCATGCTCACCGACCACAACTGGCTCCAAGCCAAGTATGACGGCCACGAGCGCTCCTACGACGGCGTTCACCTGATCATCGGCATCGAGGTCACCCCGCGCTACAATCATTACATTGCCTTCGGGATCGACGAGCCCCTGATCAGCTGCGACCTGGCCTGGGTCTTTCCCTACGAGGACGAACTGGATATCTCTCCGCAGTTCTACATCGACTGGGTGCGAAACAAGGGGGGCATTGGCTTTATCGCCCATCCCGACCACGAGGGATCCCCCAGGTTTCACGTGAAACAATTCAACTGGAACGACTGGAGCGTAACCGGTTACACGGGCATGGGCATCTGGGACTTCATGACGGACTGGCAGGGGCAGCTGACGGGTTTCGCACGCGCCCTGCTCAGCTACTATTTGCCCGCCTATATGCTCAAGGGGCCCAAGAAGGAGACGCTCAGGCGCTGGGACGAGCTGAACAGGGCCCGCAGGGTCGTCGGGATCGGCGAGCTCGACAATCACGAGACCATCAAGGAGATGTTCGGCTTTGAATTCCGCATCTTTCCGTTCAGCAAGGCCTTCCGCTTCATCCGCACCCACGTCCTGACGGAGGCGAGTTTTCTCGAAGAGGGCGAGCGGAACCGTGAGATCGTCCTGTCGGCTCTGAAGCGCGGCCGGGCCTATGTGGCGCTCGAGTATTTCGAGGAGACCCGCGGCTTTTCTTTTGTCGTCCTGGACGAGTCGGAAGCGGCCACCATGGGCGACGAGTTCTACCTTGACGACATGGCCATCGCCCAGGTCGAGCTCCCGCAAAAAGGGAAGATCCGCCTGATACGCAACGGCGAGCTGTTTCGCGAAACGGTGGGAAGGGAGTTGACCTGCGGGATCGACGAGCCGGGCATCTACCGCGTAGAGGCCTATCTCCGGAGAGCCTTCCGGTACCGCCCCTGGATCTTCTCGAACCCGGTCTATGTGCGTTAAAAACAGGCTGAAGGCGTAAGACTAAGGGCCCAAGGCAAAGACGAAGAGGATCCGATGGATTCTTTCTGCCCTAAGCCTTTTGCCCTTCGCCTTATGCCTCAATCATGCATATTCCGCCGCGCGGTAGGAGCTGCGGACGAGCGGTCCGGAGACGACGGTTCTGAATCCCCTGAGAAGCGCTTCCCGCCTGAATCCTTCGAATTCTTCCGGCGTGTAGAATTTATCGACGGGCCGGTGAGCGGCCGTGGGCTGCAGGTATTGGCCGATGGTGAGGCTCGAGCAGGAAGCAGCGGAAAGGTCGTCGAGGAGCGAAAGGATCTCGTCCCGGTGTTCCCCGAAGCCGATCATGAACCCGGACTTCGTGATCGGCCCGCCCCGCGCGGCGGCCCGGCGGAGAAGCTCCAGCGAAAGGGCGTAGCTGCCCTGGGGCCGCAGATCGGAAAAGAGCCGGGGGATCACCTCGACGTTGTGATTCAGAACCCGGGGACCCGCCTCGAGGATCCTGTCCAGGGCCTCCCAGTTTCCTCGCAGATCCGGGACCAAGACCTCCACCCTGCAATCCGGGATCTCCTCTTTCAGTAGGCGAACACAGCGGGCAAAAAGGCCCGCGCCGCCGTCCGGGAGATCATCCCGCGTGACGGAGGTGATGACGATGTGGCGCAGCCCGAGATGTTTGGCCGCTGCCGCGAGGCGCTCGGGCTCCGACTCGTCCACCGGGGCGGGCTTGCCGTGCCGAACATTGCAGTACCGGCAGTTCCGGGTACAGAGGCGGCCTAGGATCAGGAAGGTGGCCGTGCCGGAGCGGAAACACTCCCCCATGTTGGGGCATCGGGCCTCCTGGCAGACGGAATGGAGGCCGAGGCTGTCGAGGAGCCCGCGGACCTCGATGAATTCCCGTGAGTTCGGCAGGGGGACCTTGAGCCAGTCGGGTTTACGCATGGGATGGCCAAAGGCTAAAAGTTCCAGAGACAAGATGAATGATTTCCCTTAGCCTATTGCCCTTCGCCGGCTCAGAAGTAGTACCAGATGGAGGAATAATCGTTGACATTCTCTCCGTCTCCGGCCAGCCGCTTGAGGTAGTCGTAGATGGCGACGTCCGTGTGCAGGTAATCCAGCGCCGTGACGAGACGCACCTCCCACGAATAGAACCGGTAGATCCGTCGGCCGTCGGGCAGGATGTTGACGATCTCGTGGTCCTGCCAGGCGCGCAGGTTGACCTTCCCCAGCCGCGGGACGTTGAAGACGGGCTCGTCGGTGCGCACCAGGCCGGGAAGCAGGCGCGCCTCCTCCATCTGCTCCTGCTCCATTCGGCAGATGGGCACCCTGAAATCGATGGTCTCCTCCTTGCCCTTCGTGCTGAAGGAATAGTAGGGGTCCACGCCGGAGAGTTTCAGCGCCTTTCTCAACAGCGCGGTCTCGAAGCGGCGGCTGTTGTAGTAGGTAAAGACCTGCTGGTTGTAGACGTTCATCCCGAGGCCCTTGATCCTGCGGATGCACTCCAGTGAATCGGGGGTCATCTCCGCAGGGTGCTCGAAGTGAGTGACGACGGCCACCTCCCGCTTGCCCCACTGGTGGTACTTGCGGAAAACGTCCAGGAGTCCCGAATCGATGCGGAAGGGCAGGGTGACGGGGATGCGCGTCCCGATCCGGATCCGTTCGACATGCCGGATGGCGGCCACTTCGCCGATGAGCCAGTCGAGGTAATCGTTGCCAAGGGTCAGCGGGTCGCCTCCCGTGATGAGCACTTCGGTGATGCTCTCGTTTTCATCTATCCAGCGGAGGGCCTCCTTCACCTTCTTTTTGGCCATCATCACCGTGTCGTCCATGCCCTTGATCTCCCAGTTGCGCTGGCAGTAGACGCAGATCTGGGGGCAGGAGTTGTAGGGCTTCAGGATCAGGATCTCCGGGTAGCGTCGGGTGACGCCGTCGATGGGGCTGGTGGATTTTTCTCCCATGAAATCCAGGTCGACCCCCTTGCGCCGGCTCTCGGCCACCTGCTCGCAGTAGACCGTGCTCGGGATGACCTGGGCGCGGATCGCGCGGTCGGAATCGGTTCGGCCCTCCTTGCGGAAGAGCGACAGGTAGTAGGGCGTGATCTCGACGGGGATGCCGTTCTTCTTCGCGCTCGCCAGGCCGCTCACCTCGTCCTTCTCGAGCTTCACCAGTGCCCGGATCGTATCCATGTCCTTGACGACGTGGCGCAGGTGCCAGCGGTGGTCCTGCCAGTCCTTTTCCTCGGCCCCGAAGAACCTCAGGATGTCGTCCTTGAGGGCCTTTCGCTCGCGGAGCAGGGTCTTGTCGTAGCCCGTCCTGTAGCGGCGGAAATACCTGCGGATGCTGCCGGCGTAGTCGTCGAGCTGCTTCGAGCGGGCGATGGCGGCCTCGCGGCCGTCCTTCATCTGGAAGACTTCCTTGCGCCTGAGGTGCTTTCCGCCCTTTCCGGTGATGCCCAGGAACAGGGCGAGGTACTCGCACAGAAACCCTTCGGAGACCCGGTCGAGCGCTTCCTGCTTGCCCTGTGCCAGATCGTAGAGAACCTGCATGGGGGAGAAATGGGTGACGTATTCGTTCTCGGTCCGCAAGGTGTTGGAGAGCACCCGGATGCACTCCTTGGCGTTGCGCTTTTCCACGATGTTGAGATTGACGAAGTAGGTGTCCGACCGCATGTTGAAGAGGTCGCGCTCGAGGCGGTTGAGATAATCGAACAGCAGGTGACGGGCCTCTTCCATGTGCCTGGAATTTTTGAATATTTGTCTGATCCGGGGCTCCGCTGCCCAGAGCTGCTCGGCAAGTTCTTCCTTGGACCAGTTCAGCCAGTTCTTCATGTTGTCTCTCTCGGGGCGGTTGAACGTTTGTGCCTGCGCAACGGGCTCGTGCGTCTAGCAAAGGGTCCAGCAGACGTCGGGCTTCCTGGCCGCCAGGACATCGTCGAGGCGCTTGACCGGTGTCGTCAGGGGTGCCGATCTCACGAGCTCCGGGGTCTCTTCCGCCTCCCTGGCTATGGATATCATGGCCTCGCAAAACTCGTCCAGCGTTTCCTTGCTCTCCGTCTCCGTGGGCTCGATCATGATGGCCTCCCGGACGATCATGGGGAAGTAGATCGTCGGGGGATGAAAACCGTAGTCGAGCAGCCGCTTGGCGATATCCGTCGCGTGCACGCCGCTTTGCTGGACCTGCTTCTCTGCCGTGAAGACGCATTCGTGCATGCACGGCCGGTCATAGGCCAGCCGATAACAGGGTTTCAGCCGTGCCATGACGTAGTTCGCGTTGAGAACAGCGTTCTCGCTCACCCGTCGGATCCCGGCTGCCCCCAGGGCGCGGATGTACGCGTAGACCTTGACCATGACGTTGACGTTTCCGTAGAAGGCCCGTACGCGTCCGATCGTGAGCGGAAAGTCTTCCGACCACCGGTACCGTTTTCCTTTTTTTACGATCCGCGGGACGGGCAGGAACGGCGCAAGACGCCGCTTGACGCCGACGGGTCCGCTGCCCGGGCCGCCGCATCCGTGAGGTGTCGAAAAGGTCTTGTGCAGGTTGAGCTGAATGATGTCGAACCCCATGTCGCCCGGTCTTGTGACGCCGACGAGCGCGTTGGCGTTGGCGCCGTCGCAGTAAAGAAGTCCGCCCTTTCGGTGGACGATGGCCGCAACCTTCTCGATATTACGTTCGAAGAGCCCCAAGGTGTTGGGGTTGGTCAGCATGAGCCCCGCCACGTCCCCCGTCATCAGCTCCTGCAGGTGCCGGATGTCGACGCCCCCCTCGGCGTTGGAGCGGACCGTGGCAACCTGGAACCCGCAGAGCGCCACGGACGCGGGATTTGTCCCGTGGGCCGTGTCGGGGATGAGGATCGTGGTTCGCTTCTGGCCCTTCTTCTCGAAGTGTCTCTTGATAATCATGACGCCCGTGAGCTCCCCGTGCGCGCCCGCCGCGGGCTGAAGGGTGAAGTCATCCATCCCGCAGATTTCGCACAGGTATCCGGCCAGCCCGTAGAGAAGCTCGAGGTTTCCCTGGGAGAAGGTCTCCGGCGCATACGGGTGCAACGCCGTGAAACCATCCAGGCGGGCCGCGTTCTCGTTCACCTTGGGGTTGTATTTCATCGTGCAGGACCCCAGGGGGTAGAAGCCCGCGTCGACGCCGAAATTCCGCCGCGACAGCCGCGTATAGTGACGAACGATATCGACCTCGGCCATTTCCGGCAGATTGAGTTCGTCCCGCAGGAGGTCGCGGCCGATGAGTCCTTCCAGCGATTTTTCGGGGACGTCGCTGGCCGGGAGGGCAGCCGCCGTGCGTCCGGGCCTGCTTTTTTCGAAAATGAGTTCCATGGCCACCTCGATTTCGCTTGTAACGTTACAAGTAACGGAGGTCCGCTTATTTCACTTTAGGAGAGCGGCAACCCGGTCCATATCCTCGCGGCGGAGCATTTCGGTTGCGCAGAAGAGGATGCCTCCGTCGAGTTCGGGATAGTCTTTGGCCAGGTCGTATCCGCCCGTGAACCCCGCCTTTTCTAGACGCCGGTTCGCGTCCCCGGCGTCCGGGCAGGCCAGAGCGAACTCGTTGTAGACGGGTCCCGTGAAGAGCGGCTTCCAGCCCGGCAGGGCAGAGAGAATCTCCTTCAGGTAGGTTGCCTTCCAGACATTGAGGGCCGCCAGCTTTTTCAGGTTCTTTCCCAGGCTTGCCAGGTAGACGGCGGCGGCGAGCATGCAAAGGGCCTCGTTGGAGCAGATGTTGGACGTCGCCTTCTCGCGCCGGATGTGCTGCTCGCGCGTCTGGAGGGTGAGCACGTATCCCCGCTTCCCCTCGCGGTCCACCGTGGCGCCCACAAGCCTGCCGGGAATCTTTCGCATGAAGGCCTCCGTGCCGGCCAGTATACCCAGATAGGGCCCCCCGTAGCTCAAGGGGTTGCCGAAGCCCTGGCCTTCCCCGACTACAAGGTCCGCGCCCGCTTCCCCGGGAGGTTTCAGGATGCCCAGCGAAGTGGGGTCTGCGAAGCCGGCCACGAGTAACGCGCCTTGCCCGTGGGCCAGGTCGGCCAGCGGTTTGATCTTCTCGATTACGCCGAAGAAATTCGGGCTCTGGACAAGCACGGCCGCCGTCCGGCCGTCGAGCAGCCCCCGGAGCGCCTCGCCGTTCACTTGTCCCGTTGCCTCGAAGGGAATCTCCGCGCACTCGAACCCGTTGGCCCAGGCATAGGTCGCCACGACCTTACGGTACTCGGGGTGAACCGATCGCGCCAGGACAAGTCGATCTCTTCCCAGGCTCTTGGCCGCCAGAACGGCCGCCTCGGCCATGGCCGTCGCCCCGTCGTACATGGACGCGTTGGCCACCTGCGTCCCCGTGAGCCGCGTGACCATGGTCTGGTACTCGTAAATCGCCTGCAGGATCCCCTGGCTGATCTCGGCCTGGTACGGCGTGTAGGCGGTGTAAAATTCGGACCTCCCGACCATGTGGCTCACCACCGCGGGGATGTAGTGATGGTAGGCCCCGGCACCCGTCAGCGTCGCGACGGGGAGCCTGTTGCGGCAGGCCAGGCGGCCCATGTGTTCCCAGATTTCCTGCTCCGAGAGCGGCGGCGGCAGCTCGAGGAGCCCCCTGAGGCGGCACGTTTCCGGGATGTCGGCGAAGAGCGCCTCGAGGGACTCGATTCCGATGGCCCTCAGCATCTCCTTCTGATCGTCCGGGGTATGCGGGACGTAGTCCATAAGACGTTCCTGTCCTGAGCCTGTTCGATTCGCTTTTCCGTCACCCTTCCGCACCCGGGCGCTTCCCGCGCCCCTTCTAGCGCGGGGCGACCTTGATGTGCCCTTCGTACTGTTCCGCCGTCATGAGCCCGTCGAGCTCGGCGGGATGGCTCATCCTGATCCTGGCGATCCAGCCCTCGCCGAAGGCGTCTTTGTTGACAATCTCCGGGGCGGCCTCCAGGGCCTGGTTGACCTCGACGACTTCCCCGCTCACGGGGGCGAAGATGTCCGATACGGACTTCACGGACTCGACAACCGCGAACGGTTCCGCCTGCCTGACCTTCCGGCCCACCTTCGGCAACTCCACGTAGACCACGTCCGTGAGCATCTCCTGGGCGTAGTCCGTGATGCCCATGGTGATCGTTTCGCCTCCCTCATCCTTGGCCCATTCGTGCTCCCTGGTGTACTTTCTGTCGTTGGGACTGGGTTTGGCCATCTGTCGCTCCTTTCGCTGTCTAGCCCCTCAATCCGCCGCTGCCGGGGGCTTTTCCGCATCGTCATTGGCCGCCTGTTTTTCTTCTCCTGTAGAAGGGCAGCGCGACCACCCTGGCCCGGACGCGCCGGCCGCGGATTTCGATCCCTATCTCCGTCCCCGGATCCTTAAAGCGGACCGGCACGAAGGCCAGGCCGATGGCCTTTCCGAGCGTCGGCGAGAAGGTCCCCGAGGTGACTTCCCCGATCTTTTCCCCGGCGGCCAGGACAGAGTACCCCTGGCGGGCTATCCCGCGATCGACGAGTTCAAAGCCGATCAGTTTCCTTCGAACCCCTTCCTCTTTCTGCTTCTTGAGCGCAGCCCGTCCGATAAACTCCTTGTCCAGGTCCGTGATCCATCCGTAGGGGACTTCGAAGGGCGTCACGGTCTCACCCATCTCGTGGCCGAACAGCATCATCCCAGCCTCGAGGCGGAGCGTGTCCCTGGCGCCCAGACCGGCGGGCTTCAGGCCGTACGGCTCCCCGATGTGCATGAGCAGGTCCCAGATTTCGCCGATCCTTCCGGCCTGCGCGTAGACTTCGAACCCGTCCTCGCCGGTATAGCCGCTGCGCGAAACCAGCGCGTTCATCCCGCCCACGCGGGTCTCCATGGCGTGATAGAAGCGCAGGCCCGGGAGGTCCCCCTCGGCGATCTCCGAGAGGATCTTCTCGGCGAGCGGCCCCTGGATGTCCACCTTCCCGACGGTGTCCGTGCGATCCGTCAGGACAGCGCCTGCGATCCCGAAGTCCTCTTTCGCCTTGAGGAGCCAGGCCATGTCCCCCTCTTGGGTCGCCGCATTCGTGACCACCATGTAATGCTCCCGGCCGCGCCTGTACACCGTCACGTCGTCGATGATCCCCCCCCTTTCGTTGGTGATGGCCGAGAGCTTCATCTCGCCCACCCGCTGCCCGGACAGGTTCCGGCTCATGACCCGCTGGAGCAGCTCGAGGGCCTGCGGACCCTCGACGTCGATCTCCCCCATGTGACAGACATCGAACAGGCCGGCCCGGGTCCTCGTGTTTTTGTGCTCGTCGATGACTCCCGTGTACTGGACGGGCATGGTCCATCCTCCAAACTCGGTCATGGCAGCGCCCAGGGCCACGTGCCGCTCGTACAGCGGTGTCTTTTTCATGCGTTTCTCCTGTGAGGGTGGCCTTGCGGCATAGGGGGGGCGGAAGGGAAGGGAGGGGGCTCGGGTCGGGCCCGCGTCGGACCGTCCCCCGGTACCCGCACCGAGGGACGGCGTTTGAAAGGGCAGATGGAACTTCGGGCTTGCCTGATCGCGATCCCTGGCCATAGCTGCCGTTTGCTCGAGGGTTGTCCTGAATCGCCGTCCACCAGGCTCCCCGGTCGGTCATCCGACGAGAGGAGACCGTGCCCGTTTGCGGGAGCGCACGCTGAGCCTACACCAATCACCGCGAGATTTCAATACGGATGAGGTTGACTTCCGACATTATCCCCTTCCGGCCCCCCCCGGAGGGCGGTGCCGAAAAATTTCAGTAGAAATTTACCCCCAATTGTATTACACGATCGCCATATCCAATATTTTCTTTGAAGAGCCAGCGGTTCTCGATCCGCGTTTGCGCGGAAAAGGCAGTGGAACAAGCCCCGCTTGTCGCTTCTTCAGGAGACGCCTGACCGCGCAGGGAGAAGATCATCATGAGATTCGACATCGCCAAGAGAGGAAACGGGCTGACCTACGAAATCCGCAACATCGTCGGGGTGGCGAACCGGCTCAAGGCCTGCGGCATGGAAGTGACCTGGGAGAACATCGGGGACCCCGTCCAGAAAGGCGAGCAGATCCCGGAGTGGATGAAGGATGTCCTCGTGGAGATCATCCGGGAGAACAAGTCCTTCGGCTACTCCCCCACGCAGGGGATGGATGAGACGCGGGAGTTTCTGGCCGACCTGGTCAACCGGCGCGGCAAGACGCAGATCACGACCGAGGACATTCTCTTCTTCAACGGGCTCGGGGATGCCATTGCACGCTGCTACAGCGCGATCCGTGTGGACGCGCGGGTGATCCTGCCGGAGCCGACCTACTCGACCCATTTCCTGGCCGAGGTGCTCCACGCGTCGTTTCCGCCCAACACGTACCGGATGAACCCGTACCACAAGTGGCACCCGGACATGAACGAGCTGGAGATGAAGGTGAAGAACCACAAGGCGATCGTGGGGATTCTCGTCATCAACCCCGACAACCCCACGGGCTTCGTCTACCACGAGGAGACGCTTAAGAGGATCGTCCGCATCGCCCGGGAGAACGACCTGTTCCTCATCTTCGACGAGACCTACATCAACATGGTCTACAACGGCAAGGTTGCCGTGCCGCTCTCCGACATCATCGAGGACGTTCCCGCCATGAGCCTGAAGGGCATCTCGAAGGAGTTTCCCTGGCCCGGCGCGCGCTGCGGCTGGATCGAATTCTACAACGCAGAAAGAGACGAGACCTTCCAGCGCTACACCAGCGCCATCCTGCAGCAGAAGATGTCCGAGGTCTGCTCGACGACTCTTCCCCAGATGTCGATCCCGCGGGTCATGACGCACCCGGAGTACCCCAAGTACCTCAACGCCCGGATCCGCCGCTACGAAAAGCTCTCCAACATGGCCTTCAACATTCTGAAAAATGTCCCCTACATCGTTGTGAACCGCACCGACGGGGCCTTCTACATGAGCGTGGTCTTCAACGAGGCCGTGCTGAACAACCAGCAGACCCTGCCGATCGAGCACGACGGCATCAGGCAGTACATCGAAAAGATCACCTCGGACAACATCGAACTCGACAAGCGCTTCGTCTATTACCTGCTGGGCTCGACGGGCATCTGCGTCGTGCCGCTGACGTCGTTCTTCACGCCGCTCATGGGCTTCCGCCTCACGCTGCTGGAGACCGACGAGGACCGCTTCGAGCACACGGTGAAAAAGCTCGGCGAGAAAATCGTCGAGTACATCGATTCGACAAAGCGAACGGCGTAAGGCCGTCCGTCAAAGAACCGGAAAAAACAGAAAACCCCCGGTCGGCAATCCCGGGGGTTTCTCTATTTTTCTTCCAGCCTGTTTTTCGGCCTCCTCGGGGGCGTTTCCCCCCGGCCCTCTTCCGGGAAATGGCGGCCCCAGATGTGGTCATCGCCGAACTGCCTCCACCACCATCGGTCGTATTCGTCCCAGGGGTCGAGGACGCCGAATTCCTCCTTCATCAGGAAGGCATAGGCCTCGTTCAGCTCCTGCATCCGGGCATGGGCTTCCTCTCCGGGGTTGACGTCGGGGTGCCACCGTTTGGCCAGCTCCCGGTAGTTCTTCCTGGCCTCCTCGGCCGTCGCGTCCCGGCCGAGGCCCAGCAGCTTACGGGCCCGGCCGATTTTGTAATTGCGGTTTCGGATTCGATTTGTACCGGACATTTCCTTTACACCTGTCCCGGCAATCCTCACCCCGGCGCTTTTCCGTTTTGCCCTGGGACCGCGCCCCGCACGTCAGCGGTCCTTCCAGACGGGCTTGCGCTTCTCCAGGAACGCCGCCACCCCTTCCTTCCCGTCCTCGGTGAAGAAGTTGTTCACGATGACATTCGAGGCCAGATCGTAGGCCGCCGCGTCGGACAGGTTGACCTGGCTGTAAAAGGCCTGCTTGCCGGCGGCAAGGCACGAGAGGCTTGCCTTCGCGATGTGCCGGGCGAGCTCCATCGTTTCCGCTTCGAGCCCGTCGGCCGGCACGACCCTGTTGACGAGGCCCCACTCGACGGCCTCGCGGGCGCTGATGAGGCGCGCCGTGAAGAGCATCTCCAGCGCCCGCTTGCGGCCCACGGCGCGAACGATGGAAACAGCCGGTGACGAGCAGAAGACGCCGAGGTTGACGCCGGGGGTCCCGAACCGGGCCCCTTCCTCGGCGACGGCGAGATCGCAGGCCGCCACGAGCTGGCAGCCCGCCGCCGTGGCGATCCCCTGGACCTGGGCGATCACGGGCTGGGGCATCCGCTGGAGCCGGAGCATCATCTCCGAGCAGATCGCGAACATCCGGTTGTGAACGGCGATCTCCCTGCCCGCCAGGTCGCTCAGATCATGGCCGGCGCAGAAGTTCCTTCCCGCGGCCCTGATGACCAGCGTCTTCACCTCGCGGCTCTCCGCGACAGCCGCCAGACACCGGTTCATCTCCTCCAGCAGGGCAATGGACAGCGCATTCTGCCTCGCCGGGCGGTTGAGGGTGACGATTCCCAGGGCGTCCGATTTTTCGTAGAGGATGTTCTGAAATTCCATGCGGGTCCCTCCTTGCATAAACCGGCGTGGATGGCCTTTTCTTGACGGCCGCCTCCCGATGGGATAGGAAAATTAACGGCGGGAATTTCCGGGAGAGGCCTTGTTTCCCATATCGAGTGAAAGCGGCCTTGTCAACAGGATATCCCATCCAGGACAGGAGGCGGTTGCATGAGCGAATCTGTTCTCTTTCACCCCGCGAGGATCGGCTCCCTGGAGCTCCCCAACCGGTTTGTCCGCTCCGCCACATGGGAAGGCCTTGCGGCGCCCGACGGGGACTGCACGGAGGAACTCGTCAGGCTCATGGGGGAGCTTGCCGCAGGCGGCGTGGGGCTCATCATTTCGAGCCACGCCTACGTGAAGCCCGAGGGGTTTGCAGTGAGGGGGCAGCTGGGCGTCGACCGCGACGAACGCATCCCCGGGCTTGCCCGGATGGCAAAGGCCGTGCATGACAGGGGCGGGAGAATCGTCCTGCAGTTGGCCCACGGCGGCATCCTGGCGGGCACCGAGCCGGCGGGACAGCCCGTCTTTGCCCCGTCGCGGGAAGGGGGCCCCGAGAAGACACGCCGCCGCGAAATGATGCATGCCGATATCGCCGACACGGTCAGGGCCTACGGCGAGGCGGCGCTGAGGGCCAAAAAGGCGGGCTTTGACGGGATACAGGTCCACGCCGCCCACGGCTACCTCCTCAGCCAGTTCCTCTCCCCCTGGTTCAACCGCAGAACGGATCAATACGGCGGAAGCATCGAAAACAGGGTACGGATCATCCAGGAGATCCTTGCCGAAGCGCGAAGGGCCGTGGGCGGGGAGTACCCCGTCCTGGTGAAGATGAATTCCGAGGATTTCCTGGAGGGCGGCCTCTCGCGGCAGGACGCTCGGCAGGCGGGGCTTCTCATCGCCGCAGCCGGCGCCGATGCGATCGAACTCTCCGGCGGCACACTTCTTTCAGGCAGGCTGAGCCCCTCGCGCGCGAAGATCGACACCCCCGCGCAGGAAGCGTACTTCCGGGATGCCGCCCGGGCCCTGAGGTCGAAGCTGAAGATCCCCCTGATCCTCGTCGGCGGGATCCGGTCCTTCGAGGTGGCCGAGGCCCTGGTCAGGGAGGGGTTCGCGGATTTCGTCTCGATGAGCCGCCCCTTCATCCGGGAGCCGGGCCTCGTCAACCGCTGGAAGAGCGGCGACCGGAGAAGGTCGACCTGCGTGTCGGACAACCGCTGCTTCGGGCCGGCCATGCGCGGGACGGGCTTTTACTGCGTCGCAGAAAAGGAAGGAAGGCCGGAAAGGCAGGAGAGCGGATAAGCGAAACGGTTCGTTTTCTGCTCTTCCTACCTTTCGATCGTTTTCGCGTTCTTCTTGCCGCGGGTGCGATGGTAGCCCAGGGCCTGCCCCGTGGCGACGAGCGTTCCCGATCCGCCGTGCACCTCGACGGTCCAGAGGCTCAGGGCCCTCTTGATGTCGACGGGTCTGGCCTCCGCCGTGATGCGCTCCCCGGGGGCTGCGGCGGCGAGGTAGTTGATCTTGAGCTCCACGAGCAGGACGTCGTCCCCCAGCGAGTTGGCGGCCACGGCGGCCGCCTGGTCGATTACGGACGACAGGATCATCCCGTGCGCGCGTTCATGGCTGTTCAGATACTCGGGACGGATCTCGACGGAGAGGCGGGAATAGGCCCGCCGGACCTCCTCGAGGCGGATCCCGAGGAACGAGGCCATGGGGTCCCTGGCCACGATTTCGCGGGCGTAGGTCACGTTGGCATCATCCATGATGAACGTTCTTTTATCAGGACTGTTTGAAAATATCCAGAATCAAGGCTATCTGAAAGAATGGACGCGAGGATGCATGGACGTCAGCCCGGTTCGTGTTCGAACTCGAACATGACGCCCGCTGCGGACAACAGCCCGGCATCCGGCCGGTCTGCCGCCGAACCGGCGGCTGGCAGGGGATAGGCGATGGGTCGGGACGAGCATTTCATGAGGCTGGCCCTCGCGGAGGCCGGGAAGGCCCTTGCGGCGGGGGAGGTGCCCGTCGGCGCCGTCGTGGTCAGCGGCGACGAGGTCGTTGCCTCGGCCTGCAACGGACCCGTGGGACTCCGCGATCCCTCGGCCCACGCCGAGATTCTGGCCCTGCGGAGGGCGGCTGCGACCGGCGGCAATTACCGGCTTGCGGGCACGACACTCTACGTAACGCTCGAGCCCTGTATTATGTGTGCCGGCGCCCTTGTCCATGCCCGCGTATCACGGCTTGTCTTCGGGGCGGCCGACCCGAAGGGAGGCGCCGTCGTGTCGCTCTACCGGTTGCTCGAGGATGGGCGGCTGAATCACCGGGTGGAAGTGACCGGCGGGGTTCTGGCGGTGGAATGCGGTGAAATTTTAAGTAGATTTTTCCGTGAAAAACGATTATGAAACGCACAGGAGAGCGGAGAGATACCGAAGTGGTCATAACGGGACCGACTCGAAATCGGTTTGAGGGCCTAACAGCTCTCACGGGGGTTCGAATCCCCCTCTCTCCGCCATTATTTTCTTTCCTTCCTGTGCCCCCGCTTCCCCCGTCTTCGTGACTCGCCCTTCTGCATTTCCTTCGCTCCGGCAGGGTTTGCGTTTTGCCCTGCAAGAAGTGTATGGACAAACGGCCGTTAAACTGCTAAGAGACGCCCAATGCCGGGAGGGCCCCCATCGGGGCCCCTCTTCGCTGATGAGGGAATTCGCGGAGAGATGCCAGAGAGGCCGAATGGGCACGACTGGAAATCGTGTGTGCGCCCCTTAAAGGTGCACCGGGGGTTCGAATCCCCCTCTCTCCGCCAGAACACGAAACGGCGGCGATCGGGAGTTGCCCGCCGTTTTTCGTTCCCGGGCCCCGGGGTGCGGATCTACGCGTGAAAAGGCTCCTGTCCACCATCTCCAGCGAGGTCTTTCCTTTCGACCGCATCGAGGAGTTCGCCGGAAACGGGGAGTCCCTGGAGGTCGAGATGGACGGGCTGGCCACCGCTCGCACGCGTTCGGGCCGGCGCATCTGGGAGCGTTTCGCGGAGTTTCTCCCTGTTGCGATCGACGGTGAGATCTCTCTGGGCGAAGTCGACACGCCGCTTCTGCCGGCGGGGAAGTCTCTCTGCGACTATGCCGGGATCGGGCGGCTGCTCCTGAAAAACGAAACCCTCAGCCCCACGTGGAGCTTCAAGGACCGGGGTTCGCTCACCTCGATCGCCATGGCCCGGCAGATGGGGGAGTCCGTCACGGCCACGATCTCCACGGGCAACATGGGCAACTCGATTGCCGCCTACGCGGCGCGAGCGGGGATCCGGGCCGTCGTCTTCGTTCCTCGCTACGCGCCCCTGGAGAAAATTCGCGCCATGGCCATTCATGGGGCCACGGTCGTACGGGTCACCGCCCCCGACTACTCCGTGATGAAGCGGGAGGTGCTCGGGCTGGCCGCGGGACTCGGACTCCGTGTCGTCTCGGGCAACGGTCCGATCCGCGCGGAGGGATACAAGCTGGCGGCCTTCGAGATGTACGAGCAGCTCGAGGGCAAGGTCCCCGACTTCATTGCCGTGCCCACATCGGCCTGCGGGCACATCCGGGGAATTTTCAAGGGGTACCGGGAACTCCTGGCGGCGGGGCTCACCGACCGGCTCCCGCGGATGGTCGTCGTCCAGGCGGCAAATGTCAACCCCGTCGTTTCCGCCATCCGGGAAGGCCGTGACCGGATCGTCCCCGTGACCGGTAAGGAAACCGTGGCCGAGGCCATCACCTCGGTCGACCCCCCGGGAGGCGACGAGATCGTCCTCAAGGCCCGGCAGTTCGGGTGGCTGGCCGAGGACGTGACGGAAGGGGAGATCCTCGAGGCCCAGCGCCGGCTGGGCCTCGAGGGGTACTTCGTTGAGCCGGCGGCGGCGACCTCTCTTGCGGCCGTGAGCAAGCTCCGTGCCGCGGGGAAGATCGGCGGGGAGGACCTGGTCATCCTCATGCTCACGGGCTCGGGCCTGAAGGACATGGGCGTCTTTGCCCGCCGACGCGTCGAGATCATCGAAAGCGACCTCCGGAACATCCGGGGGGAGATGGAAAAAATCCTCGCCACTTCCCATCGGAAACGGTAAAGGATATACTGAAAAAAGATAGCCGGGCCCCGTGCAACGCCGACTTGTGAACCCCGTCAGGTCCGGAAGGAAGCAGCGGTAGCAAGACCCGTCGTGTGCTACGGAAAGCCTGGCTATCCTTAATATCATCCCGCCGGGGCCATGGTGGAATACTTAGTCCTAGCCAGAAAGTGGAGACCCCAGCTCTTCGAGGACGTCGTCGGGCAGGATCACGTCGTCACGACCTTGCGGAACGCGATCCGGCTGGGCCGCGTGGCCCACGCCTTCATCTTCAGCGGCCCCCGGGGGGTCGGCAAGACCTCGGTGGCCCGCATCCTCGCCAAGGCCCTCAACTGCGAACACGGCCCCACCGAGAGGCCGTGCAACGCCTGTTCGAACTGCCGGGAGATCACGGACGGCTCTTCCATGGACGTCCACGAGATCGACGGGGCGTCCAACCGGGGCATCGACGAGATCCGTGAGTTGAGGGAGAACGTGAAGTTCTCCCCCTCGGCGTCGCGCTACAAGATTTACATCATCGACGAAGTGCACATGCTCACCAAGGAGGCCTTCAACGCGCTGTTGAAGACCCTCGAGGAGCCTCCGCCCCACGTCATCTTCGTCTTTGCCACGACGGAGACCCACAAGATCCCCGCCACGATCCTCTCGCGGTGCCAGCGCTACGAGTTCAAGCGCATCTCTCTCCGGGAGATCACGGCCACCCTGCGCAGGATCGCCGATGGGGAGGGCATCCGGGCAAGCGACCAGGCCCTCTCCTGGATCGCCCAAGGGGGTGAGGGGAGCCTGCGGGACTCCCAAAGCATCCTTGATCAGGCCATCTCCTTTGCCGGCGCCGACATCGCCGATGCCGACGTGGAGGCCCTGCTGGGCATGGGCGACCGGAAGCATCTCCTGTCTCTTTCCCGCGCCGTTCTCACCCGGGATGCCGCCGCCTGCCTGAAGGTCATCGACGAGGCCTTCTATGCCGGGGCCGACATGAAGGTGTTCTACGAACGGATGCTCGCCCATTTCCGCAACCTTCTTCTCGTCAGGATCACGGCCGGCGAGGGGGACCTGCTGGATCTGGCCGACCACGAGATGGCCGAGCTCAGGCAGCAGGCAGCCACCGCCTCGCAGGAGACGCTGCAGCGGCTTCTCGACATTCTCCTGGCCGGCCAGGAGGAGGTTCGCAAGAGCTTCAACCCCCGGCTGATCCTGGAATTCGCAGTCGTCAAGATGGCCTGGCAGGAGCCTCTGATCGCCGTCGATGAAATCCTCTCGCGGATGGAGGGGATCGAAAAGCGTCTCGGTGCGGGCCCCCCGGCTCCGCGGACCGCCCTGGGGCCGGTCTACTCGGCCGCCCCCGAGCGCACGGTTCTCGAGAAACGTGCCGACGAGACCGCCGTGAGCGAGCCGGCGCCGCCTGCAGCCGGGGAGCAGTGGCCGGACTTCGTACAGTTCGTCAAGCGGCGCAACCAGCCCCTCTGGGCGAAGATCGAGCCGGGCAGGCTGATCGGGCTCTCCGGCGGGACGCTGCGCCTCGGGTTCCCGAAGGGTTACCTGTTCCTCGACTTCTTCGAGGAGAAGGCCCAGCGGGACAAGTTTGAGGAGCTGGCCCGCGAGTTTTTCGGCCGTCCCGTGAGCCTGGACGTGAAAACGGTCGACAACGGACCCGGCGAGGCCGACGGCCCGCCGAGAAATGGCCCGAATTCCGGACGGATCAACCAGATTCGCCGGGAGGCGCTGAACCATCCGCTGTTGCAGAAGGTCATGGATGTCTTCGAAGGAGCCGAAGTGCAGGAAGTGATTGTCAAGGAGAAGTAAGAGGGCGGCGCGGCGAGAAGAGCTGCCGAGAGGAAGGAGGCCCGACAGATCAAAAAGGCCGGATCGGCGAGACAGACCGGTTCAGGAGGTAGCGGGATTGAATTTCCAGAATCTGATGAAGCAGGCCCAGAAGCTTCAGGAGAAAATGGCGAAGGTCCAGGAGGAACTCGCCTCGAAAACCGTCGAGGCGACCGCCGGGGGCGGCATGGTGACGGCCGTTGTCAACGGCAAGTCCGAACTCGTGTCGATCCGGATCGAGAAGGACGTCGTCAACCCCGATGATGTCGAGATGCTGCAAGACCTCATCGTGGCCGCGGTGGGCGAGGGTGTCCGCAGGGCCCAGGAGATGGCCTCGGCGGAGATGGCCAGGGTCACCGGCGGGATGAAGCTGCCCGGCATGATGTGAGGGGGGTGCGCGATGACGGGATACGCAGCCCCCATCCAGCGCCTCATCCAGGAACTCGGCCGCCTGCCGGGCATCGGGGAGAAGACGGCCACGCGTCTGGCCATGTTCATCCTGAGGCGGCCGGATGAGGAGGCCCGGAGACTCGCCGAGAGCATCCTCGACGTCAAGGAAAAAATCCGCTTCTGCTCGGTCTGCTTCAACCTTGCCGAGGGGGAGCTATGCCCTGTCTGCTCCGACCCGGCCCGGGACCGGGAGCGCATCTGTGTCGTCGAGGATCCCGACTCGCTCACCGCCATCGAGGAGAGCGGCAGCTTCCGCGGCACCTACCATGTCCTGCACGGGGCGCTGGCCCCCTTGGACGGGATCGGCCCGGACCAGATCCGTATCCGCGAGCTTTCAGAGCGGCTGCTGCGCGGCGGCATCCGCGAGGTTATTGTGGCCACCAACCCCAGCGTACAGGGGGAGTCGACGGCCCTCCTGATCATGAGGCTTCTCAAGGAAAAAGGGGTCGAGGTCACGCGGATCGCCCTCGGGGTTCCCGTGGGCGGCGATTTGCGCTACACCGACAAGATGACACTGGCCAAGGCGATGGAACACCGCCGGGGCATGTAGACGGTGTCCGACAGGGGGGGCGCATCCGGCCCTCTTCCTGCCCTCTGCCCTATGGGGGCTCCCGCATCATGGGGGACCGCGCACAGGCAAGGACAAGCGCTGTGCGCCTTCAAACATTTGTTTTTATCATACTTTTTTTGATCAAGGCGATCCCCAGCCAGGTCAGCACGATGGCAAAGAGGATCCTCAGGGTTTGCTCCGGCAGGAAATTGGCAACGGCTCCCCCCAGGAAGGCCCCGATGAGGATTCCGACCGCGAGGCCCGGCAGGATGGGAACCTCGACGTTGCCGCGGCGCCAGTGGGCCCATGCCCCGACGGCCGCCGCCGGCACCATGCTCAGCAGGGAGCTGCCCTGGGCGACGTGCTGGCTCATCCCGATGAAGATCACCATCCCCGCGATCATGAAGGCCCCGCCGCCGATGCCCAGAAGCCCCGCGACGAACCCCGTGACCAGGCCCGTGACCGCAAGGGCCGCCATCGCCGCCCATCCGGTGAGCGAAAAGACGGCCAGGAATTGCAGATACGGCTTTGTCGCCAGGAGGAATGCCGCGACCACCAGGATGCAGCCGAAATACCGCTTCAGCTCCCATTCCGGCAGGATCGAGCAATAATGGGCGCCCATCCGGGCCGTGACGGAAGCCGTTGCGGCCAGGATCAGGGCTGCCCCGTAGTCGACGGTGCCCTCCAGGGCATAGGCGAAGGCCCCGGACAGGCCGGCCGCTACGACGACGGCGAGGCTCGTGCCGTGGGCACGGGCCTGCGGTACGCCCATGAAACGGGTCATCAGGGGAACCATGACCACCCCGCCGCCCAGCCCCACGAGGCCTCCGAAAACCCCGGCAATCAAACCGATCAGAAAGCTCATCCCGCACTCCTTCTGCTGACGGGGGAAAATAACACGGAACAGTGCCTGATATCCACCCCAAAGAGTTGTTTTTTCGCGGTTTCTTCCGCAGGAAACCGCGAAAAACATCTGAAAAATTACCAAATTGCTATTGACAGGCAATCCCGATTCGGATATGGGAATTTCCCTGTGATATAGATTCCGCCAATCCCTACTCATTCGCTACGCAAATCTTTCCGGGGGAGAATCACCGATGATCGAGATCCGATGGCATGGAAGAGGCGGCCAGGGGGCCGTAACGTCCGTTGAGATGCTGGCCCTTGCGGCCATCGAGGCGGGGAAATATGCCCAGGGTTTCCCGGCTTTCGGGCCGGAGAGACGCGGTGCGCCCGTCATGGCCTTCAACCGCGTGTCCGACAAGCCCATCAAGATCCGGTCGGGCATCTATCAGCCCGATGTGGTCGTCGTCCTCGACCCCAGCCTTGTGGGTCTCGTACCCGTAACGGACGGGCTTAAACCTGCGGGCATCCTCATCGTCAACACGGCGAAGCCTGCCGAAGAGATTCGCAAGAAGCTGAATTACAAAGGGAAACTCTTCACTGTGGACGCCACGCACATCGCCCGGGAAGAGCTCGGGCTCCCCATTGCGAACACGACGATGCTCGGGGCCGTCCTCAAGGCCACGGGCGTGCTGGGCCTCAACGCCATGAAATCGCCCGTCGAGCACCGTTTCGGCCGCGTGGCCTCGAAGAACCTGTCCGCCATGAAGCGGGCCTTCAGCGAAATGAAAGCAGCAAAAGCCGCCTGATCGACATGAGGTTTTGATATGGCAAAGAAAAAGACAGTGCAGAAGAAGTGGCCCGAAACGTGGCAGGAGCTGAACCCCGGCTGCATGGTCTTCGCCGCGGGAAACGCCGCCAACTATAAAACCGGGAGCTGGAAATCCCAGCGCCCCGTCTGGGACAACGCCAAGTGCATCAAGTGCGGGATCTGTTACATCTTCTGCCCCGAGGGGTGCATCCAGGAGACGAAGGACGGCTTCTATGAGGCGAACCTGGACTACTGCAAGGGCTGCGGGATTTGCGCCCACGAGTGCTGGCCGGGCGCCATCGTGATGCGCGAGGAGGAGGAGTGAGATGGGAAAGCGCGTTGGAATGGAAGTAGCCATTGCGGCGGCCGAGGCCGTTGCGCTCTGTAATATCGACGTGGCGGCCGTCTACCCGATCACGCCGCAGTCCCACATCGCCGAGCACATGGCGGACATCATCCACGACGGCCGTATCGACGCGGAGTTCATCACCGTCGAATCCGAGCACTCCGCCATCAGCGCGCTGGCCGGCGCCTCGGCGGCCGGGGCCCGCGCCTACACGGCGACGAGCTCCCAGGGTCTGATGCTCATGCACGAGATCCTGCCCATCGTCTCGGCCATGCGCCTGCCCATCTGCATGGCCAATGCCAACCGCGCCGTCTCGGGGCCTCTCAACATCTGGAACGACCACACGGACATCATGCCCCAGCGCGACAGCGGCTGGATCTGCCTGTTCACGGAAAACGGCCAGGAGGCCATCGACCTGTCGATCATGTCCTTTAAGATCGCCGAGGACCCCGAGGTGATGCTGCCCTGCGTGGTCAACATCGACGGCTTCCAGCTCACCCACATGATCGAGCCCCTCGAGTTCCCGAGCCAGGCTGAGGTGGCGAAGTTCCTGCCGCCGAGAAAGCCCTTCGCGCAGCTCCACCCGGACAACCCCATCTCCATGGGCTGCTTCGCCATGCCGGATACCTACACGGAGACCGTGAAGGCCAAGGAGGTGGCCCTGCAGGGGGCCAAGAAGGTTGTCATCCGGGTCTTCAGCGAGTGGGCCAAGCGCTTCGGCCGCAAGTACGGCGTCGTCGAGACGTACAGGGCCAAGGACGCCGAGACCCTCATGCTGACCATGGGCTCCATGGGCGAGACGGCGGCCACGGCCGTCGACGAAATGAGGAAAAAAGGCAAGAAGGTGGGTCTCGTGAAGCTGCGCCTCTGGAGGCCCTTCCCCGTCGAGGAATTCAAGGCCGCCATTGCCGGCTGCAAGACGCTTGTCGTTATGGACCGCGCCCTCTCCACGGGCGGAGCCGGGGGCCCCGTGGCGACGGACATCAAATCGATCCTCTACGGGGAGAAGAAAAAGCCCCGCGTCCTGAATGTGGTCGCCGGTCTCGGCGGGCGAGATCTAACCGTAGGGGACTTCGTGAACATGTTCGGTCTGGCCAACAAGAAGAAAAATGAAATCTTCGAATTTTACGGAGTGAGGGAATAATGGATCCGGTACAGAATTTCGAGATCTTCGCGCCGAAACTCATCGACCGCAAGGAATACTTCAGCCCCGGCCACCGCGCCTGCCAGGGATGCGGCGAGGTGCTCGCGCTGCGCCACATCCTCAAGGCCCTGGGCGACGACGTGGTCGTGGCCAACGCCACGGGCTGCATGGAGATCATCTCCTCTGGCTACCCCCAGACGGCCTGGGAGGTTCCCTATGTCCACGTGGCCTTTGAAAACGCCGCCGCCGTCGGGTCCGGCGTCGAGGCGGCCCTCAAGGCCCTTCGCCGCAAGGGGCGGATCGCGGACCGCTACGTGAAGACCATCGCCGTTGCCGGCGACGGAGGCACCTGCGACATCGGGCTGCAGGCCCTCTCCGGCGCCATGGAGCGCGGACACGACATGATTTTCTTCTGCCTCGACAACGAGGCGTACATGAACACGGGCATCCAGCGCTCGAGCGCCACCCCCTTCATGGCGGCCACGACGACCTCGCCGGCGGGCGAGGCCATCCCGGGCCAGCGCACCTGGAAGAAGAACGTCCCGGAGATCATGGTGGCCCACAAGGTGCCCTACGTGGCCACGGCTTGCCCGAGCTACCCCATCGACCTCGTCAACAAGGTGAAGAAAGCCGCGGCCGTCCGGGGACCTGCCTACATACACGTATTCTCCATGTGCCCCACGGGCTGGCGCTGCGCCTCGGAGATCACCATCAAGATGGGACGCCTTGCCGTCGAGACGGGCGTCTTCCCCCTCTACGAGGTGGAGAACGGAAAGTACAGACTCACGATGGAGGTGCCCGAGAAGCTGCGCCCCGTGAAGGACTACCTGACGCCCCAGGGGCGGTTCCGCCACCTGACCCCCTCGAACATCGAGCGAATCCAGGAGCAGGTCCATCGCGAGTGGGAGATTCTCCTGAACAAGGTCGAGTGCATGCAGCCCTGGTAAGGTTCCGCATCACGGGACGAAAACAGAAAACGGAAAGATAAGGTGACAGGGAATGAGCGCAGTATCCTTCAGCAGCTGGAATGGGAAAATCATCGACAACCGGACCGGGAAGGCGGCCAGGGTCGACGCGGGCGTCCCGACGATGCTGGGAGACAAGTCCTTCACGGCCCTCATGGGCTGGAACGGGCTGGTCGTTTCGGGCGCCGCAAACATCCCGTCGCTGGCCCTCGGCTATCTCCGGGAAGCCCGGAAACTCTCCTGCGGCGAGTGCTCTGTGTGCAGTATCGGCATCGACCGGATCGCGGCTCTGCTGGAAGGGCTCATCGCCGGCAGGGGCAAGAAGCAGGACGTCGCCGAGATCGAACGGGTTGCCCGGGGGGTCATGGAGCTCTCCAAGTGCAACTTCGGGCGTGCCTCGGCGGTCACCCCCGTTCTCGATGCCGTACGGTACTATAAGGATGACTTCCTCGCCCTGGCGACGGGCAAGAAAGGGACGACGAGCCCCTACAAGACGGCGGTCACGGCGCCCTGCATCGAAGCCTGCCCGGCCCGGCTCGACATCCCGGGCTACATCGAACTGATCCGGAACAACAAGTTCGACGAATCCCTCGACCTTATCCGCAAACGCTGCATCCTGCCCGGCGTTATCGGCCGGGCCTGCACGCACCCCTGCGAGGAGGCCTGCATCCGCAACGGCATCGACCAGACGCTGGCCATCCGCCTTCTCAAGCGCGCGGCCGCGGACAACGACCTGGCCTCGGGGGGCGGCGCCTTGAAGAAACCGACCGCCGAAAGGCCCGAAAAGGTGGCCATCGTCGGTGCGGGGCCTGCCGGTCTTGCCGCGGCCTATCACCTCCGCAGGATGGGCTACCAGGTGACGATCTTCGAGGCCTTCCCGAAGGGGGGCGGCATGGCCGCCGTGGGCATTCCTGACTACCGGCTGCCCAAGAACATCCTCGAGCACGAGACGAGGCTCATCCGCGAGCTGGGTGCCGATATCCAGTACAACAGGAAAATCACGAAGCTCGACATGGACGAGCTGACGGCCCAGGGCTTCAAGGCCGTCTTTCTCGGCGTGGGCGCCCACGAGGGGACGAGGATGGGCTGCAAGGGGGAGGATGCCGGCTACGAGGGATTTGTCGACGGCGCCGTGTTCCTCCGCGACCTCGCTCTCGGAAAGCCCGTCGAGCCGAAAGGCAAGGTCGTCATTGTCGGAGGCGGAAACGTGGCCATGGACTGCGCCCGCAGTTGCCTGCGCCTCGGCTTCAAGGACGTGGAGATCCTCTATCGGCGCACCCGCAAGGAGATGCCGGCGCGCGCCGAGGAGATCGACGAGGCCCTTGAAGAAGGGGTCAAGATCCGTTACCTCGTGGCCCCCGTGAGCGTGCTGGCCGACGGCAACAGGGTGAAGGGGCTCGAGTGCATCCGAATGAAACTGGGCGAGCCCGATTCCAGTGGCCGCCGCCGCCCTGTTCCGGTGAAGGGCTCCGAATTCAAGGTGAAGGCGGACATGGTCATTCCCGCCATCGGCCAGAAACCGGAACTCGGGTTTGCGGGGGATGTGCTGCAGGTCACGGGATGGGGCACCATCGAGGTGAACCCCGAGACGCTGAGAACGAACCTGGAAGGAGTGTTCGCCGGCGGCGACTGCGTTTCCGGCCCGGCCACCCTCATCGAGGCCCTCGATGCCGGAAACCGGGTCGCCCGCAGCATCGACGCCTACCTCCAGGGCCGCACCTTCGAGCCCGAGATGAGCTTCAAGGGGATCGACGTGAAGGCCCAGCGCGCGTTAGGGCATGTCGATGCATGCCCGCAGGAGAAAGTGAGCCTGCTCGAACCGAAGGAGCGGGTGAAGAGCTTCGCCGAGGTCGAGGCCCCGTACAGCGACGCGACGGCCATGAAGGAAGCCAACCGCTGCCTGCGCTGCTACCGGCTGGTGGTCTGGGAATAATCTTGTCTGTCTCGTCTATCTGGTCTATTTGGTCTGTTTCGTCGAAAGACAGGACCGAGGCGACCGAAAAGACGGAACGACTGAATAGACTTTCATAGAGGGGAATTCGATGCTGAACGTCACGATTGATGGCAAGAAACTGGAAGCGAAAGACGGGGAGACGATCCTTCAGGTCTGCCAGGCCAACCATGTTCGAATTCCTACGCTGTGCTTCCACAAGGACCTCACGCCCTTCGGGGCCTGCCGGCTCTGCGTCGTGGAGGTGAAGACCGACGGCAAGTGGCAGCTGGCGAGCTCTTGCGACACGCTGGTCCGCAACAAGATGGAGGTCCGGACGAACACCGACAGGGTGAAGGAGAGCCGCAAACTCGCCGCGGAGCTTCTGTGCTACAAGTACCCCTCGACGAAGGCCGTCCGCGACATGGCAGAGAGCCTGGGGGTGGAGGTGCCCGAAGGGAAGGCCGACGGCAGCGACTGCATCCTCTGCGGTCTGTGCACGAGGACCTGCCACGAGATCGTCGGCGTCGACGCCCTGAAGTTCCTCGACCGCGGTCTCGGGCGCAGCGTCTCCGAGCCCCGGATCGAGTACATCGCCGATGCCTGTATCGGCTGCGGCTCCTGCGCCTACGTCTGCCCGACGGGCTTCGTGAAGATGGAGGCCTCCGGCGACCGCCGGGTGATCTGGGACAAGTCCTTCAAGATGACGGCCTGCGATAAGTGCGGGCGGTATTTCGCGCCCGAAGAGCAGCTCAAGTGGATCAGCAGGAAGACGGGCGTCCCCATGAGCAAGCTGACAGTCTGCACGAGCTGCAGGTAGACAAAAGGCGCGTTTCGGAACCACCGAAAGACCGCTCTTGACAAGGGGCGGTCTTTCCATTAATATCCAACATTCGATTTTACACAGACCTATTCCCCGGTAGCTCAGTCGGTAGAGCAGCTGGCTGTTAACCAGCGGGTCACATGTTCGAGTCATGTCCGGGGAGCCATAAACAAGGGGCTCGGCCTTGCGCCGAGCCCTTGTTTATGGCACTCTCGGTCTGGCAAGAACATCGACATTCCCGACCAATGGAACTTTCTTATGGAGCATGTTGATTCGCCCTGGTGGGTCTATATTTGCTCCAAGACGGGCTACCAACCTTTTTGCAATGCTTCCAGTTGGCTCGTGGAATCCAGCACCTTGCTGCAGGTTTCCCAATCGACATTTTCAATGCGGTCGTAGCGCATTTCGAAGGGATGGCGTTTCGGTACGGCATCAATGATACGCCGGGCTTCCTCTTCGTCTTGTAAGGCCGCGGCAATCCAGACGTCCTCAAGGGTGTCAGGGATCTGGCCGAACATATTCCGGATGTTCTCGAGTCGCTCCGACAGGAGCTCGTGGACCCGGTCCTCCACGGAGCCCTTGTAGCGCATATTGTAAATCAGAACCTCCGGCCGCAGTTGCCCTATCCGCTGGATCCTTCCTTTTCGCTGTTCCAGCCTGGTCGGATTCCAGGGAAGGTCCAGGTTGATCAGCGATCCAAGACGCTGCAGATTAAGCCCCTCCGATGCAGCATCCGTCCCGATCACCAGGCGCAACTCGCCGCCAGTGATCTTCTTTTTGATCTCGTCACGATTTACGCGACGGAATATTCCCTTTTCTAGAATACCCGATTTCGCCGTATTGGCGTAGATGGCGATCTGCTCGTCGGGCATGCGGCGCGACAGGCGTTGCCCAAGCCATAGAACAGAATCGTAGAACTGGCTGAAGATGATACAGCCCAGCGCAAGCCAGCCTTCCGTGCCGGGAACTCCGGTGGAAAGAATAGATTCCACTCGTTGCAGCTTAGGGTCTTCATCTCTATTTTCTTCCAATATCAGCAGATATCGGTTCAGGGCATCCCGCTCTTCTTTCGTCAATGGGTAGATAGAGGAGGTCACTTCCGGCGTATCGTCGTCCACGTCTTCATCTTCATCAGCCCTCGATCCCAGCATCTGCTGGGCCGTGAGCCGTCCTGCCTCAATGGTGCTGCCCGCCCGTCTCAAGAGAATCGTTTTCATGAATCCGGAATTCAGACCGGGCCTGCGGCCGAGGATCGAACAGAATTCCTCCGCTGCCGCGTAGGCATCGCTTAAGAAAGGCGGCAGAATAATCGCCTCCCTGTCGCTTTCGCCGAAAAGTCGTAACCCTATACGCTGCAGGTAGGGTTCGTTGGTCCAGGGATCTATCGTATTCTCCAGATAATCTCTGGTTCGACGGACGATATGCCTGAGAAAAGGGTTGTGATCCTGGAAGAAGCGCCGAGAAAGTTTGTTGATCCTTTGCCTGTCGGGCCCCGATACGGCGTAATAAACTTCCGGCGCCGCCCAGTGGTCTGATGCCCCGACTTTCAGGTTTCTTCTGAGAAGTTCGAAGTCCACGCCTTCCTTAGCGGGCGGTAGCGGGTCCCTCATCCACTCCCAGGCATCCGTCGGCTCTGCTGGAGGCGATGCCTGTCTTAGTACGATATCGAGGCCTTCCTGAGCCCGCATGCGCCAGCGGCTGTAAGACGATCCTAGAACGCTGTTGTTCCCCTCATTCAGCGCGTTGAGGAGGTCCCATGCCTCTATGGGATCGAGTTGGACCGGTGTCGCCGTAGCAAGCAGCAGACTTCTGGTTTTCGGGGCTATGCTCGTCAAAAAGCGTAAAAGATTATTCGGCTCCGGCTTTTCCCCCTTGTGGGATGGGCCCAGGTTCGAGCGCCGGGCCCGGTGGGCCTCATCCAAGATGACGCAATCGTAGCTCATCTCCTGGAGGATGTCTGCCGCTTCCGAACGACGGATAATGAGGCCGGTCGAGACGAGACCAAGACGCCTCGGACATTTTCGAATTCCCTGTGTGCCGGATTCGGGATAGATGATACCTTGTTCATCGATCCACTGCCGGCCGTTCCAGCGCGCCGATGGTAGTTCAAGGAGGTTCCAAAGTTCGTCCTGCCATTGAATCATTAAAGGCCGCGGAACAAGGATGAGGACGGGATTGTCGCCGTACAGGGCCATGAGCTTGGCTGCAAGCGCCAGCTGGATCGTTTTTCCTAAACCAACCTGATCCGCCAGCAAATACCGTGCACCGCCGTTTTTGTGGGCTTCGAACGCCAATTTGATGAAGAATTTTTGATGTGCCCAAAGGCCGTTTTCACGGCGATAAACGGGGAGTTCTACAACCGGCGCTGCAGGTTCAGCTTCGTCCTTCTTCCACACGCCAACGGTAGGCATAACGACGCGGTCGATCAACCGGGCGACGTCTTGCACCACAGCCTCGGCCAAATCCACTGCATAAGGTGAAGCCCAAAGGGCGTCAAACTCTTCCTGAACCCATCGAACGCCGTCCGCGCTCTCATCCAGCCAGACCATCTCGTAATTATTCACCCACGCGGTCCGTGATTCATTGACGCTTCCAATAAAGCATGCCTTGGAGCCATCCTTCCTGGTGATGACGCCGGCCTTACCATGGATCAAGCCGAAAGCATTGTCGGGGAGGACCTTCACCTTCAGGCGGCCGCTCGCGAGGAAGTCGTGCAACCGTTGAAGCCGGAGCTTCATGGTCTCGGGAATATCGGCAGGAAGCGAGGCACACCACTCACGGTGCATGCCCCATTTTGCTGTTCGGGCAGTCTGGACATCGAGCGGGCTCAAGGACGAGTTGCAGACTACGCGGACGCTGGTTCCGTCACCTGGATCGCCCATTTTCTCCAAAGCCTCACCGGCAACTTCCAGAAGAGAGGAGCTAAAGAATCCGGCGATCCGGTCATACTGCCTGGCACCATTCAGGTGATCAGTCAAAAAATCCTTCAGCGGGCTGCGCCGGGAGGAATAGCGACGGATCATAGGCTATCCCCTTCTACGGTACCGAGTAGCAGGTGGGCTGCCTCCGTGTCTTTTTTCCAGTGCGTCATGGACCCTGAAGGCTTATTCGACAGGTAGTCGAGCAAGGCAATAACTGTGCGCCGCTGATCCCAATAGCCCGGAAGCTCCTGCTTCAGATAGTCAAGGCCCGGCTGCGGGTCGTCCTCCTCAGCCGTCTTGTAAACGGCGAAGAGGACCTGACGGAGAAGTGATCCTGCAAACCCTTCACCGGATAGGTCGCGACCTTTCAACTCACTGGCTGTCTTGAGGCGGGTCTGATTGGCAGCATCGCTTCCCAGAAGCCACCGATAATCCCGAATGCCGAATCCCCTGGCGAATTCTTGATAGACGCCGTCTCGGTATTCACCGTGGGCCTCGATCTCAACTCCTTTAATATAGAAGCGCTCTTCCGGCGCCAGCTGTCTCCAAATAGTCTTGTCCAATCCATCGGGTACGAGAAAATCGGATGCGATCCGGACCGCGCTTCGGATCATATCCGACAACGGTGATGTCTCACCCGGCCTCCGAGTCCTTCGCAGTTCCCTTTCGACGTCGATATCTTCGATAGCACCATAGGCCGTCACGACCCGGAGGGCTGCAGCGTAGGCGGCTAGCTGATAATCTGCATCGCCGAAATTCGGGTCTTCTTTGTCATCAAGCTCCAGCATGGCGGCAAGCTGGCGCCTGACCTCGTTTTGGACTTCTGGCCAGATGTCGGCCCGGTCACCTCGGAGGGAATCCCTGCGTTTGCGGAGCACGAGGAGAACTGTCCCCTGAACGTACTTTCCCGTTCGGAATGAGGTATCTGTTTCGGTGGCGATGGTCCATGCAGCCGTAACCCGAAGCCCCGCCGCCCAGAGAATAAGGGCCAGATCGGACCACACATCCACATCCTGGTGGGTGAACATGACCAGTTGAAAGCCATTGTCCGGCATTTTTTCCGCCAGCTTTTTGTAACACTCCACCATGGCCACCCGGAAGTTTTCGTCGGCCCCCTTTACGGCAAGCGCCCGCTTGCTGTCGGTGTACCATTCAGGGAAAAGGACGGGCAGGCGCTTCTCGTACCAGGCGAGGAATAGCTCCGAGAGTTCCTCGTAGTTGACGGCATCGGCGTAAGGCGGGTCCGTGACCCAGAGGTCAGCGGAATAATTCGTTATCCTTGCATCTAAGGGAAGTATTTCCGAATTGCTAGAGATACTTCTCTCAGGCACGCTGAAATGCCAAGAGGTTTTCAAAGCACCAAATCCCCTTGTTGCGTAATTAGCCAAAGGGTTCAATGCCTGATTGAAGTATGCTTGTGCGCCTTTTTCGTTTGCGGCACTCGAGTCCCATCTCGATAATCGTGAGCACCAGTCCGCCAAGCGCCCGATCCCCAAAAGTAGAACCACACGGTCCTGCGGAGATGTCGCGATCTCATCGCTTATTTTCTGAAACAGGCCGATCATCAGCAATTGCCGGGGATTGTAGAGGTGATGCCAGTGGGTCCAGCCACGGGTCCGTATAGGCTCATCTGTTTTGTCTCCCGGCTCGATCCTTCGGTGGGGAATGTAACCCTTTTCCTGCCATTCATGGAATCTCTTCTTGAGCAGGCGATTGACCTTATCTTCTCTTTCAATATCTGCCTCGGTCGGCGCGCGATAATACTTATTGCCTGTTTCCGGGTCCACCCAGCGAATACAGTAGAGACGCTCTTGAAAAGCATCGGATTGTCTTGGGACAACATCACCGTCATCCCAAAGGCGTAAACCTTCGCGACCTCGGATTTCTCCAATTGGTGTTGCCGTCCGAAGATGAGGTGGGATCAGGTTTCCGTCTCGATCGACTGGGCAAAAGATTCCATTCGTTGATGCAGTTGCTTGTTTCGCTTCTTCCATCTCTTCCAGCGACACATTTTGGATGATATCAATCCGGAAGGACTTTGTCTTTTTATCGGGGATCAAGCGGGCAACGGTACGGGTCTTATGGCCGATGATCCATGAAGGTGCGAGAGGTACCCGCCAGCCAGTAGCCGGGTCGACAGCCTCGACGCAGTAAAGATAATAATCGGCATTCCAGCCTTTCCCGATGGTCTTCCCGGAGGTTTCGTCGCGCCAGCCTTCGTCATTCCGCTCGATGCCCCACTTTTCGATCTGTCGTCCGACAGCCTCGTAAACCTTTTTCTGAATTTTCAGGATTTCTTCGGCCGTGCCACTCCCACCCCCGATGAGATGGATGGCAGACCAGGTAAGCAGTGTGCCGACTGGATTGAGATCTGAACCATAGACATCGCAGCCCATGACGGCTGCCTCGAATGGCACGCTCCCCCCTCCGCAGAATGCATCACCCACCCGCGGCGGATGGCCGAAACGGCGCTTCCCCAGTTCACGGACCAGCTCTTGAAAAGTCTCTGCCGATGTATTCAGGTGGGCATTGATCGCCTTCCAGGCTTCCTCTGAGGGGCCCTCGATCTCTTCTGGACGGAGGCAGTATGCGAGCCGGTCGTCGTATCCCATTCGGTTGAAGGCGCGCCTCTGCATGTGCTCGCGCTCCTCGCCACTAGCTGTCCGTTTCCACTGCCATTTTCCATTTTTCAGCGTGAAATAGAATTCTCGCTCTGTGGCAGTAGCATATTCATAGACCTTGGCGGCGGGAATGTTTCCCCGTCGCCGGCGCCAGAGACCCTCGTCGTCCATCGTCATAAGCTTCAGGAAAATCTCCCTGTCCTTCTTAGGATCTTCCCCTGCAGGCAGGAGGAGACCGAGCAGGGCCGCGCGGACGAGAACAAGAGGCTTTCTACCCCACCACTTTCCAAGGCCGGTGAGCGTCTGGCTGTTGTTTGCCTTCCTCTCTTTGTAGCTTTCCTTTGAAACCTTGCTGACGGGAAACTGGGTCTCGATGAAGGTCAAATCCTGCATGCCGGGTCCCTGCTATTCCTCAAAGAGATTTATTTGGGAGTTCTTTTTTGATGCTAGGCGCTTTTTCTTCCTTGGTGCCGTTGGAACTGCGACGGTTTTGATAGGCTCTTCGTCTTTTTGCGGCAGGCGTATGGGCTCCGGCTCCTCGATAAAACGCTCCGCCGGCATTTCCGGTACGGGATTTTCCGAGAAGGCTATACGGATTGCCTTGCGCCAGCCACGATCTTTTCCAATTTCCGCTTTCGTGAAAGTCGCATTGACGGTCGTATAAAGCCACCAACGCTCTTCAGGCTCCAAGCCAAGCCAGTTGGAGATGATATTGGGCAGAAGCGAATCATCCATGTCCTCCGTCGACCAGGCCAGAAGGGTCAATTCCTTACCGAAGTGAGGCGTGAGGATGCTGGGTTGGCCCTCACTCCAGGAAACTGAACGGTGCCCGGCAGCCCGAATCCGCTTATTGAATTGTTCCCGCGCGACCTCGGCGATTCTATCCCAGCGGTAGCGGTCAAGGCGGATTTTTACTGCAGGAGGCTTCGTCGAAGAAACGGCCTCGCCCTGGTTCCAATCGAAACATTCTTCGATAATTACGGGTCCCCCGCCGTTTTCGGGGATCGTAACGGCGAAATGGTGATAGGATTCGGATGGGTCGAAGCCGAACCCGATGAATTGCTTCTTCCTGCGGACCATCACTGTCGGACGTCCCCTTCCTTTAGCTCGGTTTTAAGATCGGCAACCATTTCGAGGAGCAGCTGGCCGGAGTCGAACTTCAGAGTGCCCACATCGATGCTGATTGCTCCTTCGGGGATGAATTCCTTGAGGAGATCTGCCCCGTGTTCAAAGTGCTGAACTGCGTGGTAAGCATCGTCCGGTGAGTTGAGCTCTATCCAGCGGCCTTCTCTAGCGATAATCAGCCGGACGCCACCCAGTTCGGCGCCGTGTTTTTTTGCCGTCTCGAGGAGCCGGTAGGTCTCACCCGTCGAGTCTTTCTTCAGGTTGCACCGCCAGACGGCTGCCTTGCTGCGGTCGATTGTCGGGGCGACATCAACCTGGCCTTGTGGGGCCGGTATCGATGCTTTCTGCGGAGGGATGCCGGTCTCCTCCGCCACGACAAGGATCACCCGGCAATCGGCCGGAATCTCAAATGGCTTTTCATAGGCGATTCCTTTTGTCTCCACCCCGGAGCCGTCAGTTGTATAACGGATCCGGCCTGCCGGTACTGCTTTGAGCTCGCACATCCTCTTTGCACCCTTCTGGAAGAAGCGATGCTTTAAGGAGAGCGAATTGGTCCACATGACCGCTTCACCGGTAGCGTGCTCGCCCTTCGAATCGACGCAGAGGAAGGAGAGCTTCAACTCTGTCGTTTTGATGTCGTATTCCTCTATCTTTTTCGAAGAGACGGTTGCGACTCCCTTCGTCTCCATGTATACCGTATCTCCGTTGAGCGGACGAATGCGCAGAGTGGCCTGTCCGGTCTGGTCGTCGCGACTCAGCACATCCACCCGGACCGATGTAGCCGGTTTCTCGAAGGGGCCCCGCGTGATGAAACCCATCATCTCCCGCCAGACGTCCCGCTTGACGAGTTCGGTTTTCAGATTCGCGAGTGCATCCGGATGATGCCATAGCCAGGATGGATCGGTTGCCGCCCGTTGTCGGATCGAGTTCCAGGGTACTTCTTTTGCTTCTTCAGGCCACAGCTTGCTTTCGACTCGCCCCCGGAAGTTTCCGTCGGGGGTGATATCCGCCGTGTATTTGTAACACTCCATCAGGGCCCTCAGAACCTGTTCTTCGCCCTTGTATTCGTTGGCAACGTATTTGGGATCCAAGTCCACCTGCACGAGCCCACCCTTCGATGGATAGTAGAGTATGGTAAACGTCTCGCGGCAGGCCTGGTAAAAACGCCCCTCGAGTTTCGTCCGGATCTCCGTCGCTTCGACATACTGGGGATCGCTTTCCCTTATGCCCTCGCGGTCCATTTCGCCGATGATGGTACGGATCGCACTCAACTCTGCGGCCCTCTCAAGAACCGTTTCGTAGGGTTTGGCAGCGCCTGTGAGGAAGCAGACGCGATTTTTGTACTGTTGATGCTTGTAGTATTCTTCGATAGCCCGGAAGGAATCATCCGCAGGACGGAAAACGACGAGCGCCACCGTGTCCTGTTGAAGCTGGATTTGATCTGGAGTGGGGAGGGCCAAGATCTTCTGATAGGCTGCCCTGGTTGTAATCTTGAACATTTCGTTTAGCCGATCGCGAAGTTCCTTCTCCCTTTGCTCGCGAAGCTTGTTGCGGGCGTAGGTGGCCACTTTTGCCTTGAGGTTTTCGACATTCTTGAAGAAGAGCCGGCCGTCCCGCGAGAGATGAAGATACCATGCGTCGGTCTGGAGACGATCAAGGACCCCTCGAAGTTTCACAACATCCCTGCCCGGCTCGGCGAGGTATCCGAGGATCTCCGAGCGGCTCAGTCCCAAGACGGGATTGGTCGCAGTAGAAAGAGATGACAGAAAGATTAATCGGGCAGTGTCCTGCGAATCCGTTCCGTCGCCACCGTCCAGTTGCTGTGCAAGGGCACTTCCACCCTCCGCGGCGATGTCGTGGGCGATGGCAGCCTCCAGCCCGGGGTTAATCTGCCGGATCTCTCCCAGCATGGACGCATCCAGAAGATCAAAGTCCTGAGGGCCTACGAGTCCCTTCTTTGCCGCCGCACCCGAATTCCACAGGTGGGATACAATGATCCGCATGATCCGGATCAAGGCGCGGGTCTGCTGAAAGCCTCTATTTTCCTTGAAACGGGCATAAAGATCGCGAAGCGCCGGGTGAAACGGATAGGCATTCCGGATATCCGCCTTGAGTTGATCTGGGGATACTTCGGAAAAGCCCATTTTCTTGGCCTCATCCAATACGGCGCCGTAGGCGTCGGCTACCTTCGCAATCTCGGCCGCAGGGGGAACTTTTTCAAAAAGTCGTGTGCTCAAGATGTGATAAATCTCGTTGGTGTTGATTTTGACAGGGTCAATCCGGACGACGTTCCGGTTCACTTCCTGATCGAGGTCGCTGAGGGACTGCAGGGCCTGGGTGATAGCAGCCCCGCCGGCGGCATATGCTGTGCCGCTGAGGTCCGTAATCACGACACAGGACCGGGGGAGCTTGTTGCCGTTGATGGCTACGAGCAGGTTGGCGAGCGCGATTTCCGTAAGGCGGTCCAGATAGGTGTCCCCGATGGGTACGGCCCGTGCCGCCTCGAAATAGGGTGGCAGCTCGTCAAGAAGGATGAGGACCGGCTCACCCCTCAGAAGCTCAATCCATTCGTCGGGCTCCGGCGGGCGAAGGGGGCTGTAGCATGAATTAAAGACGGACTTTCGATTGAGCTGCTGGGCAATCTCACCCCATATTCCATAAGGTGTACCGGTCTTCCGGCCGCTGAAGGCAACAACCGTCAGGGCACCCATATCGCCCGGCTTGTAGAAGTCGGCCATGACCTTTTTGCGGTACTTCGGGTATTTGGCCAGCAGCCCCAAGGCAATGAGATTGTGCGTTTTCCCGCCGCCCATGGACTGGCTCAAAAGAAAAGTTCCGGAAGCACCGGAAGTTTTGCCTTCCAGGCGGTTGAAGGCCTCCGTAAGAAGGATCTTCATGCCCTCCGTCACGAAGTTTTCTGAAAAGAATTCATCAGGTTGGATTGTCGGCAGGTCGTCGAGATTATAGACGGTGTCCAGACGGGCCCGGTCGAAAACGGATGCCCGCGGCTTGCAGAGATCCTGTAAAGACTGCATGATACCCTCTCCCCTGTTTTGATGCGTCCGAATCGGCATTCTGCAGTTATTTACGAATCCATATCAGGATTTGCCGTACTCGGCTTATCTTTTATTTTTCTTTCTACCGGGTTTGCCGGCCTTATCTCCGTCGAGTACTTTGGTCTTTCCCTCGCCTGGTCCTGAAACTTGTAATTTGCTATTCGAAGATTCAATGCTCAGCTTGTCGACGACAGCTACCTCGAGGGCTTTTGCAGTAGGAAGGTCCTTGCGGAGGTCTGCCGGAAGCGTTTTCGTCAATCTGTATTCAGCCACCCCAATTGGTTTCTCCAGTCTTTTTAGGGCATACTCGGCGACAACCCCGTTCCGTTCCTTGCAGAGGATGATGCCAATGCTTGGCCGGTCTTCAGGCAGTTTCACAAGGTCATCTAGCGCGTTCAGATAGAAATTCATTTTTCCGGCGTATTCCGGTTTGAATTCGTCCATCTTGAGTTCGATGACTACGAGGCAGCGCAACCGGTGATGATAGAAGAGCAAGTCGAGGAAATAATCCTGGCCGCCCACTTCAAGCTTGTACTGCCGTCCCATATAGGCGAATCCGACGCCAAGTTCTAAGAGAAATCTGGTGATATTCTGTATCAGTGCATCTTCGAGCTCTCTTTCCTTTGCGTCTTCTCTAAGCATCAGAAAATCGAGCACATAGGGATCCTTGATCGTCTCTAGGGCGAGTTCGGACTGGGGAGAAGAGAGGGCGACGGAGAAATTCGTGGTTTTCCCTGCCGGAACAGCCTGGCGCCCATGAAGATCCGTATCGATCTGGGCCGCGAGCACGGGGCGGGACCACCCATTCTCAATGGTCTTCAGGACATACCATTGCCGGCGTTTCGAATCCTTTACTTTGTCTAGGATCGTGCAGTTCTGTCCCCAAGGGATTTGTGCAACGGCCCGTTGCACAAAATCGTAGGTAGGGTACGCCTCGGCAAGGGCTCTCATATACATGACGTTCCGGCGGGCGAACCCTTTTATCTCTGGAAATTCGTGCTGGAGATCCGCGGCCACCGAATCGACGATCGCGGCTCCCCATCCATGGTGTTTCTGTGATGCCAGGATGTGTTGGCCAATCGTCCAGTAAAGAAGAACCATTTGACGGTTTACTGAAAGCACTGCCTGGGAGCGTGCTTCCCGGACTCTGTCCTTCAGGGTGCGGATCAGTTCCACGTAGTCCGCTGGCACTTGGAAGGGCGGGGGCGCCGATTCATTTTTCATGGCGTTACCCGAAAAAAGTGCAACGATGCGTTGCACAAGATAATGATAATCGCCATCATCGTGATGGTCGTGGTGGCGATGTTGTTCTTCAGCATCATGCCCCCGGCTGTGGCGCAGCCTTTTCAGTAACTAGCTGTAAATCCGTTATTTTCTCGAAATCATCCGCATTGTGTGTCACGAGAGGAGCTGCATGGCGAACGGCACACGCCGCAATCCAGGCATCAGCACAGGAAATTGGTCTTCCTTGGTGTTCACGTTCGGCCACAAGCCGTCCATAACATCTTGCAATCTCATGATCATAAGGAATAACAACGAAGTTACGAAGGGTTGTCTCAAGTTGTTTTCGTTTTTGCTCTCCCCAGTGTTTCTTCTCGGCGCCGTAATACATTTCCCCCACCGTGATGAACGTGACGGCAATCAGTTTTCCTTGCAGATGAGGGGCATAAAGATTGGCCAAGGCCCCACCCCTCATGAGATAGGACACGACATTTGTATCAACAATCAGTTTGGTAGGGGTCATCATCTATTATCCCCTCCGGCAAGGCTCGATTGACGTAAAGCCAGGATGTCGTCTTCAAATCCATCTTGATCATCTCCAGGCCACGTTCCAAAAAGCACATTTATCTCGCTCAAGGGTTTCACGCCTTGGGATTCGGCCAGTTCATCCAAAGACAATGAGCGCCAGAAATCCATGGGTAAAGGTGCACCTTGCGGAATAAGGTCCGTTCGCTCGTCTTCGCGGTCTTCGAGCCGCTGGATGTCGTGTATTCTTACGCTGTTGATCTTGTTTGTAAGAGGGTCTTCCCTTGCTTCACCAATAATGCGGACATAATGAAGGATATTCTCGAGAACTTCATCCTTCTGCTCTTCATCGAAAAGACAAAGTATGGGTTCGCCGATGGCCGGATGTACACGACAACGAGTGCCGTGTTCCTTGAAGTCCGCCATAAGCAGACGCCCCTCTATGGTGCGAATATTAATATGCGGCCCTTGGATTCGCTGCTGTATAGATTCATAAACTGGGCGTGTAAAACTGGTGGTTCTTGTTTGTGGACGGTGATTTAGACTAAATAGAATTGTGTCGACGCCTTTATCGAAGAGGATGCCCATGTCACGCCAAGCCATGAGAACACCAGTATCATAACCAGCAGGTAATTCCTGATCGAGTTTCTGAACATCTTCCAGCCCGATAATGGCTTTTTCCAGCACTTCAATGCCGGGATCCAGACCGGGCAAGTATTTGTCTGCATGCTGACGATCAAAACTGAGCACAACTGCCGGACTTCCGTGTGCGAGTTTGACCAATTCGAGGGCAATAACATCTTTAATTTGCTTTTCTTTCGGGCCTTTCCGCAGGCTGAATGCTTCTCCTCGCAAAACCTGACCGCTTCGGAGAAGGATTTTGTTCAACTGTGTGAGCAAACGAAGTAGATGAGAAACCCCAATTCGTCCCTCACCGATGGCTTGCCCTTCGAGGCGTATCGATAATAATGGTTCATCTTTCATGGTTTACCCCCTTTCTGTTGGATATAGAGGAGGTGTTCAATAGCATTGACAGGTAAATGGTTCCGTTTCGAAGTCAGCCCGTCAGGATTACAAGAAACATCATCTGTAAAGCTCTTTAAGCCGGTCCGGGAAGTATTCTTTTAGAAGGATCTTTCCATCTTTTCCCATCCGATGAAGTAGGTCCTCTATTCTCTGCATGGCCAGCGGAGATGGATTAGAGCGACCATTTTCCCACCTGTTGATAGTTGGAAAGGTAACCCCCAACTTGGCGGCGAATTTTTCTTGGGAGAGACCTGTTCGCGTACGAAGCTCCCTGACTAACCTTGGTATATCAGCCTTGGCACTCAAGCTTCACCCCATGAAATCTAAAAGGTATTGTTATGTCATATGACATATCATGCGATAAGAGAAATATGTCAAGTTCTTTTGTGCCGGACCGATGTCGATTTATACTTTGCGGAGTTGGCTAAATGCCGATATGAAAGCTAGCAACGATCCGACGCATCCCGTCACCCCTGACTGGAGCTTGGTGAGGCTGGATAAATTCGGAGTGCGAGCATGTTCAGGGCGACATGCACTCGGTCCGGCTAGGGTGCGTCTTTGATTGCGTCCTCGTGCACGACGAGATCAGCTACATGACATCGCTTAGCGATCTTGCCAGCGCCATTGCCACGGCCTTCGCACATACCGGCCCCGGCGGGGTCGCGATGTTTCAGCCGGATTTCGTTGTGGATGCATTCGAGCCGGGCACCGAGACAGGCGGCAGCGACGGGAACGGGCGCGGGTTGCGCTACCTCGAATGGCGGTGGGTTCCCGACTCAAAAACCGACATGTATGTGACCGATATGGCGTACCTCTTGAGAGACGAAAGCGGAGCCGCCAAGGTCATCCACGACCGTCACTTCATGGGTCTGTTCCCGAGAACCGTGTGGCTGGAGCTGATCTCGGCCGTCGGATTCAAACCCCTCAAAGTCCCCTACGAGCACAGCTCGTACAGCGACACTGGACACGAGGTGTTCCTCGGGCTGCGGCCTCTCGCCGATGGAGAGGCATGACATGAACGAACCCTCGCCGCGTTTCTGGCCGATCTTTTTCGAGCTCTATGAGTCGCTTCCCCGGCAGGGGCCGGGCAACCGCGCGTGCGCCGCGAGGGCACTTGCTCTTTGTCGCTATCTGCCCCCGCGCCAGCGATGCTCGATCTGGGCTGCGGCGTCGGAGGGCAGACTCTCCATCTCGCCGATCTCACATCAGGTTCCATCGTGGCTCTGGACAGCCATGCCCCGAACATTGAGCGACTGCGCGCAACGGTCGCTTTGCGAGGGCTGGCCGAGCGGATTCAGCCTAGAGTCGGCGACATGGCCGATCCCGGGCTGCCGCCTGCGAGCTTCGACCTCGTCTGGTCCGAAGGGGCGCTCTACAATATCGGCATCGAGAAAGCCCTGCGTGTCTGCCGCAGGCTGCTGCGCGCCGGAGGCTACCTCGCCTTCACCGACGCGGTCTGGCGCAAGGAGAACCCGCCTCCCGAGGTCAAAGCGAGCTTCGAGGCCGACTATCCGACTATGGGCCGGGTTGCGGATGTCCTGGCGGCAATCGAAAACAGCGGCTTTTCGCTCATCGGCCACTTCACCCTGCCGGACGAGGCCTGGTCGGATGATTTCTACACTCCAATGGAGACTCGCATCGAAGAGCTACGCGGCAAATATAGAGCCGACGACGAAGCCCTGGCCGCGTTGGATCAACTCGGGCAGGAGCCCGAGATGCACCGGCGGCACTCAGGGTACTATGCCTATGAGTTCTTTGTGGCGCGGCTGATAGGGTGAAGGAACCCCAGAGAGACGGGAAATATGATTCAACGCCGCTTCCGGCACGCCGGAACGGCCTGATCTTTGATAACCTCTTGAAATTGAAGGCTTTCGGTTAACTGCTGGAGAAAGAGAACGGTTATGAAAAGGGTTACACACGGGGAGCCATAAACTAGGGGCTCGGCCTTGCGCCGGGCCCTTGGTTTATGGTGAGCGTGCCCTGGCGAGAACCTCCGCAGGCCTGTCTCCGGCCGCGCGGAGGCGAGCGGGGCCACGTGCGGGAATCCGCAACAGTATTATTGGGAAAGGCCGATGGGCAAGATCGGGGCATCACGCAGGGAGCGACAACCCGAAGGCTGGAACGGGAAAAAGATCCGCTATCTGTTTCAGAACAAGCCGGGAATCTCTATGTGAGCCTGCCCTCCCTCGAATACCGGACTTGTCCCGAGGGATTCGAAGGACGAGAAGGTCATCTGCCGAAGAATGGTTTTTTCGTTCACGGACAGGGACATCGTCTCCGCCCATGGACGAACGTCAGGGAGCTGCGTTCCGTCACTTGCAGATTGCCATAGGACCGCACATCGGGTCGCCCCAGAGCTTCTTGTCCTTCTTGATCTCTTTTGTCGTTTTCTTCATCTCGCTGCCCTCCTGAATGGTTGGTGATTGGTTCTATCTGTCGGCCTTCGTCCCCAATTCCGGGAAGCACATGGGGTCATACCACATGCCGCCGCGCCTGTATGCCTTGATTCCCTTTTCGCTTCTGTCCATCTTCTTCATGCCGGCCGACCGTTTCAACTCGCCCTGTCCCTTCTCTACCGGCCGCGCTTCGGGGTGTACACGGGGAAGCTCATCGGATCGGTCCAAAACTTCCTGCCGGTCTTCACGTTTTTCGCTTTTTCTTTCATCGTCGCATCTCCTCGTCTGTATTTTCGACCCTTGTCACCGGTACGTCTTCCGGGGGTTCAGGAGGGGGTCCTCCCAGACCCGCTCGACTCTCTCACCCAGCATGTTGATCCGGGGGTCGGTGTAAACCCTGTCGTTTCTTGTCCTCTCGGTCTTGATCATCATGGCCTCTGTTCCCTTTCGTTGACCCCAATATAAAGGTTTTCCGTTATTTGAAAATCGGCGGGGGTCTGAATCTCGGATAGGAATGACGGACCGGCGCAGGCAAGAGGGTATCTGATGGAAGGATAGGACATGTTCCTATGCGGCGGTGGGATGGCACGGGGCAGGACTTCTGCTTTCGCCAGTTGCTTTGATCGTTTCGTTCAGCCCCGCTTGAACGTTTCTTTCAAAAAAAGGAGTTTTCGCAGGCTTTCACGACTGTGCAAGGCGCCACACCGATCGGTGTTTTTCCTTATTCGATCAGCAAGTTACAGCCTATCGCCTCCAGGGTGCCTCAAGCTGGCACGCTCTTTTCAATATACGGAAGACGCAAGGCAGAGGGCATAAGGCTAAAGGAAAAGACCAAGAAGAAGATCAAACCCCCTGAACCGACATAACCCTGGAGGACCTGAAAATGAAAAAGACGCTTTCCACCCTGATTCTTTCCGCCGTTGTCATCCTGATTACCGCCGGCTTCGCCTTTGCCGAGTACGCTGCAGCGGGCGCCGGGAACTTCCCCTACTTCCAGCTAGGCTGCCTGATTGTCGGCGGGCTCACGATCGTCAGCCTCAAGCAGAAGTTCCAGAAACTCTACCTGAGCGAGGCGGTTGGCAGCTTCGCGATGTACGCGGTGCTGGTGGCGCTTTCCACGAACCCCGTGGCCGAGGCTGTGAAGAACCTGATTGGCTAGACAAAAGCAGCGGGTCAAATTCAAGAAAGGAGGAGCAAGCCATGGCACAGGCAGCGATCAAAGCAAGACCGCGGCAGATCGATTTCTCGCATGTCCTGGTGATCGGGGCCTGGGGTTTTGCGATGGTGATCGCCTCGATGCTCTTCCTGTACGTGGGCTACCTGATCGACGAGATGCTCCACACGCCGCCGACGTTCATGCTGGGGCTGTTCTTCCTGGGGCTTCTGCTCTGCATCGGCCGGCTCTACAAAGACGCCTGGGACAGAGTCGGGACAAGGAGGAAGGCCAGGTCGTAAACACAAGACAAGAAGACAAGAGAGGTCTTCCACTAAAACCCCCCTCCAATGAGCGACGGATGGGGGTTTCGTTTTATCCGGCGCCGAAGCGCTGTCCTTGACGATCACCATACTCATAGTGCTCAACTTCTTCCTCCTCGAAACCGTAAAAATAACTTGCAATTATGCATTTGTAATGCATAATTGCAGACAAAGGTGTCGGGCATGACCGCAAAATATATCCAACGATCGCTGGAGCCGGTATTGAAGAAGGCCGCCGGGGAATTCCCGGCAGTGGTGCTCACCGGACCGCGACAGTCCGGCAAGACAACACTTCTCAAGCATCTGTTCGCCAAAAAATACAATCACATCTCCATGGAGCCGCCCGATATCAGGGCGGCCGCGATGGAAGACCCGCGGGGCTTTCTGGAGATGCACCCGCCGCCCGTCATCTTTGACGAGGCCCAGCACACTCCCGAGCTTTTCCCCTACATCAAGGAGCGGATAGACGCGCAACGCGATCTCCCGGGCCAGTACCTCCTGACAGGCTCCCAGAATATTCTGCTTATGGAGAAACTTACGGAAACCCTGGCGGGCCGTACGGCTGTGCTACGGCTTCTTCCGCTGTCGAACCGGGAAATCGCCGGGTGGCCTCAGGCCCTCCTGCCGTGGGAGCAGGACCACAGGGATGCGAAAGCGACGGCGATGTCGAGAACCGATCTCTGGAAGGGTTTCCTGCGCGGGCAATATCCCGAACTGGTGGCGAATCCGGACCGCGATGTCAATCTGTGGCATGCCGGCTACGTCCAGACATACCTCGAGCGGGATGTGCGGACCCTCCGCCAGGTCGGCGATCTGTCCCAGTTCCAGAGCTTTCTCCGGGCGCTGGCCGCTCGCAGCGCCCAGTTGCTCAATCTGACCGATCTGGCCAGGGACCTCGGGGTGGCCGTCAACACGGCCAAGGCGTGGCTTTCGGTGCTCGAAGCCACCTATCAGGTCATGGTGCTGCGCCCGCACCACGCCAACCTCAGCAAGCGTCTCGTGAAGACACCCAAGGTTTACTTTCTGGACGTGGGGACGCTCTGCTACTTGACCGGCCTGAAAGACCCCGAACACGCCGCCGCTGGCCCCCTGGCGGGCGCGATCATGGAAACGGCGGTCCTGTCGGAAATCGTCAAGTCGCTCACCCATCGCGGAATCGAGCCACAGGTCTATTTCTGGAGGACATCGACGGGGACAGAGGTGGATTTCGTCGTCGAGACAGGCGGCAAACTCATCCCGGTCGAAGTGAAGCTTTCCTCCACCCCGCGCCCGGCGATGGCGTCATCGATCAAGATCTTTCGGGAGGACCTCGGCACAAAAGCCCTGGCCGGCTACGTGGTTCACCCGGGCGATGTCAGGCTTCCTCTCGGGTCGGGTGTGACCGCCTGGCCGTTCGGTCATTTCTGACCCGGCCTCGTCTTCGTTCCCTTCGGCATGCTCAAAACCCCTTATGCGCGCTTTTATGTGTTTTATCTGATAGTTACAGCTTCCGGTCGGACGCTCTTCAGCGACATCAAAAACCTTCGCTCTCGGAAATAACGGTAAAATGGGGGTAAAATGTCGACAAGCCCATGTATCATTACAGCAGGAGGTGCCCCATGCATCAGCGTCTTGACTACAAGCTTGCCTCTCCCGAAGCCTACCACGCCATGCTTCACACCGAGCAGCAGGTCCGCCGGAGCGGCCTGGAGATGTCGCTGCTGGAGCTGGTCAGAACCCGCGCCTCGCAGATCAACGGCTGCGCCTGGTGCCTGGACATGCACACCAGGGACGCCCGTGCGCGGGGCGAAACCGAACAACGCCTGTACCTGCTTTCGGCGTGGCGGGATGCGCCATGCTACAGCGAGCGTGAGCGCGCCGCGCTGGCCTGGACCGAGGCCGTCACCCGGATCGCCGCGCACGAGGTGTCCGATGAAGTCTATGCCGGGGCTCGCGCGCATTTCGACGAGAAGCAACTGGTCGATCTGACCCTGGCGATCATCGCCATCAACGGCTGGAACCGGATGAATATCGCTTTCCGCACCAGGATCGGCGACTATGCCAGCCCGAACGCGGCACTCCGATGAAGACGAAGCGGGGCGGCGGCGATCCCGGCGCCGTCGCGCTTTTCCCTTGACTTTTCGGCGGTGAAGCGCAACCATCTGTGCCCGTAAAAAACGGGCCGGCCACGGGCGGATCCTTGCGGTGAAGAGGTATTTGGCCTTGCATCGCGGCCGAGGCGGCCCGCCGTTGAACGGAAGGGACACGGGGAAAGCAATGGATTTCACAGAACGCCTCTGGTGCGGGACGCTGCGTCCCGGGGATGCGGGCAGGGACGTCGTGCTGGCCGGGTGGGTCGACACGCTGCGGGATCACGGCGAGGTCCTCTTCGCCCACCTGCGGGACCGCAGCGGCATCGTCCAGGTCGTCTTCAGCCCCGGGCGAAGCTCGCCGGATCTGTGCAGGGCGGCCGAATCGCTGAAAAGCGAGTACTGCCTGGCGATCCGCGGCCGCGTGGAAAAACGTCTTCCCGGCACGGAGAACCCCGGCCTCGAAACGGGGGCTGTCGAGGTCTTCGCCGAGGCCATGGAGATCCTGAACGCCTCGGACCCACTTCCGTTCATGGTCTCCGAGAAGGCCGCGGTAAGCGGGGAACGGGAAGCGGAGGCCGTGGCCGAGGACCTTCGCCTCAAGCACCGTTATCTCGACCTTCGCCGCCCGTCCATGCAGGACAATCTCTTCAAACGACACCGCATTTTCAAATGCGTCCGCGATTACCTGGACGAGCAGGGATTTATCGAGGTCGAGACACCGATGCTCACGAAGAGCACGCCCGAGGGGGCGCGAGACTACCTGGTGCCCAGCCGCATCCACCAGGGCGCCTTCTACGCCCTGCCCCAGTCCCCCCAGCTCTTCAAGCAGCTCCTGATGGTCAGCGGCTTCGAGCGCTACTTCCAGATGGCCCGCTGCTTCCGGGACGAGGACCTGCGCCCCAACCGTCAGCCAGAGTTCACCCAGCTCGATCTCGAGGCCTCCTTCATCGACGAGGAGTTCATCTACCGTCTCGTGGAGGAGCTGACCGTGCGCATGTTCGCCGCCGGCGGGATCGACCTGCCCAGGCCCTTCCCCCGCATGACCCACCGGGAGGCGATGGAGACGATGGGCTCCGACCGCCCCGACACGCGCTTCGGGCTGCGGTTCGTCGAGGCGACAGACCTGTTCCGCGATACCCGGTACGGCATTTTCCGGCAGATCCTCGACCGGGGCGGGTCGATCAAGGGGCTCAACATCAAGGGACACTCGGAGAGCCTCAGCAAGAACGTCCTGCAGAACGAGTACGCGAAGGAGATCGTCCCCGCCATGGGCGCCAAGGGGATGACCTGGATGCGCACAATCGGCGGAAAACTGGAATCCAACATCGTCCAGTTCTTCAGCCCCGCGGAGCAGCAGGCCGTCCTCGAGCGCTTCGGCGCGGAGGACGGTGACGTGCTGATCATGATCGCCGACGCCTCGCCCCGGCTCGTCCACTCCGTCCTGGGGCAGCTGCGGCTTCACCTCGCGGGGCGTCTCGGCCTGATCCCGCAGGGGACCTTCGCGCCCCTCTGGGTGACCGACTTTCCGCTCTTCGAGGCCACCGACGGGGGCGTGACCTCCAGCCACCACCCCTTCACATCGCCGGACCGCCCGGACTTCGATCCCGACGACCGGGAGGGGCTCCTGAATCTCAAATCGAGGGCCTACGACCTCGTGGTCAACGGGGAGGAACTCGGGGGCGGGAGCATCCGCATCCATGACCGCGGCCTGCAGTCCAAAATCTTCCGGGCCCTGGGCCTGTCGAGCGAGGCCGCGGAGGAAAAATTCGGCTTCTTCCTGCGTGCCCTCGATTACGGGACCCCGCCGCACGGCGGGCTCGCCCTGGGCATGGACCGCGTCGTCTCCATGATCCTGGGCGTGTCCTCCATCCGGGAGGTCATTGCCTTTCCCAAGAACCGCAGCGCCCAGTGCCCGCTCACGCAGGCGCCGTCAGAGGTGAGCCGAGAGCAGCTCGGCGAGCTCGGGCTTCTCGACCGGGGCGGCGACAGGGCCCTCCCGGGGACGGCGAAGAAAGAGGATCTCCTCGAGTATCTTTCCTGGGTGTCGAGGATCGGGGTGAGCGAGGCCGAGCGGCCTGCGCTCGAGAAGGCCCTGGCGGAGGCGTCCCGGCTTGCCGACGCCGTCGAGGGGGTGGAAACCGACGCGGCCCCCGCCTTTTCCGCCGTGCCGGTGGAAAACCGCATCCGCGCTGGAGGCGAACCCGTCGTCTCCCGGCATTCCGAGTCGCGTGCCCTGTTTGCCAATGCCCCGGCCATGAAGGGGCGTTACTTCAAGGTGGCCGGCATTCTGGAATGAGGGAGAAAACGATGGATTCCGGGATTTTCGTCTATCGGGAAGAAGCCGCCGCCTCCGGGACGGGCCTGCTCAAGGGCCGTACCGTTTCCGTGCAGGCCGGCCTGTCCGTGGCGGGCTGGCCCGCCGAGGCGGGCAGCCTCGCGCTGAGGGGGTTCAAGGCCATCGAGGACGCAACCGTGGCGAGAAGACTGCGGGAGCAGGGGGCTGTCCTGGTCGGCAGCACCCGGATGAGCGAGCTTGGCCTTGGGCTGCGCGACGACGGCGCAGCGCGTGCCGTCACCGCGGGCCTTGCGGACATCGCCATGATGACGGACCTGGTCGGGGAGGCGCGCCTTGCGGCCGCCGACGCGGGGATCATCGGATACAGGCCGAGTTACGGTCTGGTGTCGCGGTACGGTCTTTTCGGGCTCATCCCTTCCATGGAAGCCATCGGCGTTCTGTCCCGCTCGGCGGCCGACATTGCGGCCGTCATGGCCGCCGTGGCCGGAAGGGACGAGAAGGATTTTTCCATGCCCGAAGAGCCGGTCCCCGGTTTTCTGGACGGCGCAGGGCAGCCGCGCATCCGCACACTCGGCTGGATTCGGGAAAGCGTCGCCTTCCTCGAAAGACAGGAACGGCAGGCCTTCCTCCTCGCCCTGGAGGGCCTGGCGAAGGCGGGACTGACCCTCGTCGAGACAAGCCTGGAGGAATTCGAGCTCTTTCGCGCCGTGCACCAGGTCATCGGATCCGTCGAGGCCTCCTCGGCCGCCGGGAAGTACGACGGCGTGCGGTTCGGCTACCGGTCGCCCGCCGCGAAGAACTGGAACGAGATGTACCTGAAAACCAGGGGGGAAATCTTCGGTCCCCTCGTCAAGCCGTACCTCTTCCAGGGCGCGTATTACCAGTTCATGAAGTACGGCGCCTTCGAAAAAGCTTGCCGCCTTCGCTCCCACCTGATCCGGGAACTGCAGCGGCTCTTCGGACAGGCGGACGCGCTGGCGCTGCCCGCCCTGCGCGCGGGCTTCGACCCCCGCGAAGCCGGGTCGGTCTCCGCGCTGTACGACGCCTTCCTGTTTACGCTGCCCGCCAGTGTGGCCGGCCTGCCTGCCGTTTGTTTCCCCTGGGACGACGGCGACCCGGCGGGCTGTCGGGCGATCCAGCTCGTCGGCCCCAGACTCGGGGACGCGGGGCTGCTGGCCCTGGCCGGGCAAGCGGTGACCAACAAGACGAAGGAGTCCTGAGCGTGCAGTACGAAGCGATCGTCGGCCTGGAAATCCACGTCGAGCTCAACTGCCTGACGAAGATGTTCTGCGATTGTCCGAACCGCCCGGGCGACGAGCCTAATCGCAACACCTGTCCCGTCTGCCTGTGGCTGCCTGGGGCGCTGCCGCGCTTCAGCCGCGAGGCCCTCGAGAAGGCGGCGCTGGCCTGCCTTGCGCTCAACTGCGAAATCCAGAAGCGAAGCGCCTTCGACCAGAAGGTCTACTACTATCCCGACCTGCCGAAGGGCTACCAGCTCTCCCAGGCCCACCATCCCCTGGCCCGGGGGGGATGGCTCGACATCGCGGATGAGAAGGGCGCCCCGAAGAGGCTCCGCATCCGCCACATCCATATGGAAGAGGACGTGGCCAAGCTGATCCACGAGCTCGAGGGCCGCACCCCCGTGAGCCTGGTCGATTTCAACCGGGCCGGGGCGCCTCTCATCGAGATCGTGACGGAACCCGACGTCCGCTCGCCCCACGAGGCCATGGAGTTCATCCGGAACCTGAGAACCCAGATCCGCTACGTGGGCAGCTCCGAGTGCAGCATGGAAACGGGCACGATGCGAGTCGACGCCAACATCTCCATCCGCGAGCAGGGCAGCAGTGCCATGAACACCAAGGTGGAAGTCAAGAACATGAACTCCATCCGGCACCTGGGCGACGCGATCGCCTACGAGATCGAGAGGCAGAAGGCGTCTCTCGCCTCCGGCGAGGCCATCGTCCTGCACACCCGGCTCTGGGACCCCGAGAAAGGCGTCACCCTGCCGATGCGCGGGAAGTTCGAGGGGCCCTGCGTGCCCGACCCGTCCGTTCCCGAAATCGTGGTCACCGGAGAGTGGATCGCCCGGATGCGCGCTCTTCTTCCCGAAATGCCGGCGCTGAAGGCGGCCCGCTTTCAGCGCGACTACGATCTTCCCCGGGAGCTGGCGTCCTCGCTGGCGGGTGACCGTGAGCTGTCCGACTATTTCGAGGCCGTCAGCCGGGAGTCCGTCCCACCGCGCACGGCCGCCCACTGGATTCTGACGCAGTACCTGCCGGCATTGAAGGAGAGGCAGCTTTCGATCGCCGCAAGCCCCGTGACCCCCGGGCGTTTCGCCGACGTGCTGCGCAGGCTCGAAGCCGACGAGATCAACGCCGCCTCGGCCAGGGAAGTTCTCGCGCGTCTCTTCGATACCGACGAGTCGCCCGATGCCGTCATCGAGCGGGGCGGGTTCCGGCAGGTCTCCGACGCTGCATCCCTGGAGAGCCTGGTCGAGCAGGTGCTCGGCGCCCACCCGACGGCGATGGGCGACTATCGTTCCGGCCAGGCGAAGGCCCTGGGCTTTCTCATTGGGCAGGTCATGCAGGCCTCGTCCGGCAAGGCCAACCCCAAACGGGTCCGCGAGATCCTGCTTTCGAAGCTGGCGTAAATCACGGCTGGGGCTGCCGGCGCGACTTGAGCACCGGGCAACTGTGAAGGGAGTTCCCGCCCGGCCACGAGACTGTGTGATAATCGGACTATCGTCATTGCGAGCGACCTACGGGAGCGCGGCAATCTCAATCTTTTCGAAAACATCCGAGATTGCTTCCGTCTCTTCGCTCCTTCGCAATGACGTTGTGACACTGTCCTCATTGCCGGGGGGAACGCTTGTGAGGACCGTGAAATTCGGGTGCGGGAAATGAGCGGGGGCCCCCGAAAGGAGACCCCCGCTCGTGTCATGAGAGTCTTTACTTCTTCCAGGCTTCCGGTCCCCAGGGTGTGGGCAAAACGGCCTTCTCGGTCCAGTCGGGCGGTATCCGCTGGCCGGGCTTCTCGCCTTCCCTCTCGATGAGCTTCTTGAGACCCGGACG